>Ga0326513_10000265_pt1 | contig 42248 bp, 57 predicted proteins | sample 2_2465_0518_D_FD_203654 | JGI IMG/M metagenome (GOLD analysis project Ga0326513, IMG submission 203654) | Bovine rumen microbial communities from UC Davis, California, United States - 2_2465_0518 | ecosystem: Host-associated > Mammals > Digestive system > Stomach > Rumen | place: USA... | reverse complement strand
TTCCTGCCGCTCGTTGCTCCACCAATACCCTGCGATGTTGGGTGTCAGCCGTTCAAGACCAAGCGGATGCCGCTCTTCTAATCGTACCTCTTCCATTTTAGTAGTCGATGTTAAATTGTTGTCGAATAATATCCGCTTCCTCTGCATCGGTGTAAACCGTGCCTCGATAGTATAGACCCCTCCAGTCGTGGTCTATGTATAGGTCGCGGATGGGAATACTCTCGCTGTCAAGATGCGCCACAAGTTGCTTTGCGCCCGTCGTGTAACGGATAAGACCCAACCCCTCGGCAATGGCCTGCACGTCGTAGTAGGTTTCGTCTTCGTGTCCGCGTTGCTTGCTGCGCTTCTTCTCTTTCGCCACAATGGTATGCTTGATTCCAAGCAGGCCATCGGCTTTCACTTGTCGCCCTGCAAAGGGTGTTCTTTGTTTTGCCATATCGTTTTAGTTAGATGTTTGCAGTTCGCCGACCTCAATATGCCTTGATATGATGCCACCGACAAAGGTCTGTTCTTCCTTTTGGCGATGTTTTCCTTTGTACCCTTTCGGAGAAACACCTTGCCGTTTGGATAGTATGTCCGTCCGCAGAAATGTATTCCCTCCGAAGTGACGGGTGCAACGTGGTCGCCCTTGTGGAAATGCAGCCTCAATCGTGTTGCCGCGAATGACCTTGCAATCTTCCCTGCCATCGTTGCCGTTTCCTTGTCGGCTGCAAATATCAGCACATTGTCCGCGAAGTTCACCACCTCGACTTGTGGCATCCTTTCCTTGATATGGCGTATCAAGTCGCTCATACAAAGGTTGGCGAGCAGATGGCTGAACGGGTCGCCGATTGCAAGCGTCGGTTGCGCCCAGACGAATTGCCGAATTAGTCCGATAGTAAAGGGGTCGTTCAATATGCGTTCAACCCTCTGCATTATGACGGGGTTCTTCAACGTGTCATAGAACTTGGCAATGTCGCCCATCCAATACCATTCGTGGCCTTGCGTCCGCAATATCCTGCGAATCCTGCGTATCACCGAGCGGTTGCATTTCTTCGCCACTATGCCGCGTTTTGGCAATCCTCCATACATATCATCCGTCAAGTGGTTTAGGATGATTGGCTCGATGGCATCCTTTATCAAGTTCTGCACACATCGGTCTTTGTATGGCAGGACGCTGACGTTTCGGTCTTTCTTGTCGTGGATAACAAAGTGCCGATATTCGCCAACCTTGTATGTCCCGTCCCGTAGTTCTGCGATGGTCTGCTCGATGAATTGGTCGAAGTTAGCCATCACGTCCACCACCTCTTTCTTTGCTCTTTGCCTTGCAGTCTTGGCACGATAACTTTTCAGTATTGCCTTGCGAAGATTGCGAGGGTCAAGTATGTATTTTCGGGTTGATATTTTCATCTGCTGCGCCGATTGCAGGGTTTTGACTATCCTGCGGCCTACCTCACCTTATATTGGCGGTCTGCCGAGATTCTTGCTCTCTCTTTAAGAGTTGTTCGCCCTCTATTGTGGGCAGGCCTCACATCTTGATTTATTACTGCGCATAGTTGCCGAATGCTATGTTCGAGTTCGTGTTCGAGGGCGTGTTGTTACCATTAACGTACATCGGTGACAAGTTCGTGTTGTTCGCGTTGTTGCCCCGACGAAAGCCGCGAGAAAGCCAACGGGAGATGTGACAGCCTTTTTGCAACCGCGATGCCGTTGAGCCTACATATCATTCAGCATTAACCAACGGCCACGCGGATTTATATATTTCCGAGGCGCACCCCTTACGGGGCGCGGATTACGATTACGATTCGGTTCCGATTTGGCAGCAGATGCCGAAAGCTATGTACGAGGTCGCGGTCGAGGGCGCGCCGTAACCAGCAACGCACATCGGTGACAAGGCCGTGGAGTTCGCGTAGGCGCCCCGACGAAAGCCGCGAGAAAGCTTCTTCCCCTCTGCTGGCCTTGTGCCATTCAAGTATGAATATCCACCGACATAAGTGCCAAGACTGCCGCCCGCTCGTCCTGCCTCGTCTTTCGGCCAAAAGAGTGATTCACCGAAGGTCTTGCGATATGCGTTGCCTGCATTGATGGATGCGAGTTTGAGATAACCGCTATCCTTTGCCTCCTGCGGATATTCGGCATCCTCGTCGATTGCAGTCGATGATGAGGATTTGAGCATCTTGGCTTGGTCGGTGCATAGCCACGCTTCGTAATGGTTGTCCGTGTACCATTGGCACATCCACAAGCCGCTCACCCACCAAGATGGCGACACGTCGGTGATAACACCGCGATATACCGCAGACGATATGAGCCATTCGCATCGGTTGCCGCTCACGTCGTTGGTGGTTGTTGGTTCGACTGCACCTTGTGGGAGTTTGGATGCGAGTTTCTTCCATACTACGGCGGTCATTACCCCGTCGGCCAATCCTGCAAGTCCGCTGATAGAGCGATACTTGTAAATGCTGCCATCAAAGGCAAACCATGTCAATTCAGCAATGTTGTGCGCCTTTGCATACATCAATACGCGCTGCTGCTCAAAGATATTCCACGGGGTTCGCCATTGGTTGAGCATACAACCCTTATAGAGATTGTCGCCCGTAGTACCGAGGCCGAAGTCCGCATTAGAGTTGAATCCGTAATAACCCCACGTCGTGCCATCGTGCTTGATGTATCGGAATCCGTTAGATGCCGTAGTGTCGCTCTCGTCCCACCTTGCAGCGTTTGTCGCCTGCACGTTGGCCGAGAATCCGCTACCCATCCTTGCACCTGCGTGCTGATACCAGTTGCCGCCCTCTGCCAACATTAGTCCGACGTGATGCAACTCCAAAGCGTGAGCGTGAATATTGTAGTACGGCACGGTCTTGGTGGTGTCCTCGTTGAGATTCATCGCTCTCTGCTCTCCGTCTGGCAATGAGATATTAGTCGAACTCTTGCCCATCGCGTCGCCTATGATTTTAGCGTCCGCATCGTAGGTTTCCACGATGTTGCCCTCTCCATCATCCGTAGCGACGAACTTGCCCACGCAATCGACCTGCGCATGCCAACTGCCTGCCCACTCCATATTGAGGACGGAGTGCATACGGGTCACGTTGTCATCGTCCGTGTGGCTCACGCAGTAGTGTGGCGACAAACCCGTAGGCTTGACCTCTTCTGCCTTGTGGCCGTTCCATTCAAAGGGGATGTAGGAACGCAGGAACACGTCATACTCAACGCCATTCACCGAAACGTGGCCGTTGATGGCATAGATGGTCTTGGTGTTGCATATCAGTACCTCGCCCTCGCTTCCGTCAAGTTGCCGCGTGTTGCCGTTCTCGTCCTTATACCAATCCAATGGGTCAAGAACGTGCAATATCTTGCCCACATTGCCCGTGAAGTTGTTGCCCACAAGACACGGCTTGTAGCAGTCAAAGACCGATTCCTCGCCCGCCTTCGTGTGCTTGTATTCTCTGAATCCCATAACGGGGTCGGATGCCTCTGCCACGCGGACATAACCCTCGACGGATTCACCAAAGAGTTCTTCCATCGTTTCAACCCTTGCCTCGATGCCGTCGATGCGGTCTTCAAGCCCGTCGATTTTCGGGCCTAAAGCGTCCAGCCCCTCTTTCAGCGTTTTGCCCATTTCTGCGCTCAACGCCTTGTCCGTGCCGCCCGTAGTCAAATCGTTCACAACGGGTGCGCCGACCTTTTCCCAATGCGACCACGCGCCGTTTGTGTATGTGCGTGCCATTGCGCAGGGCTGCGCGGAAATCCACGTCAAGGTGTTGCCGTTGTACGACGGCGTGCTGCTCGATAGTGCGACCTGCGAAACGTTGTCGGCTGAATCGTAGCACACGGAAACCGAACCGCGCCAGCCCGTGCCGACGTAGTTGTAAAGGCCGATGTCGGTCTTGTTCTTCAACGTGTCGAGGTTGTTCACGTCGGCCTTGAAATGCTGGGTGCGGGTGTTGGTGTCCGCATCCACTTGGCGCATTTCGTCGATGATGGTCTGCAACGTCTTGCCCGTGCCGTTTTCATATATGAGTGCGGTCACGGATTTTGGGTAACGGGTTTCGCCGTTTCGGGTTTTGAGCGTTATATCTTTTGCCATTGCTTTATGTTGTTAAAAGTCGTTGTAATCGGTTGTTCCCTCGGTGTACGTCGGTATGTTTCCGTCGGCGGTTACGATGCCCGCGATTTCCTGCTTGTCCTGCTGGGTGAGGACGTAGTTGAACGAATCCAGCCATTCGTCCTCGCTGCCCTCAAACCCGCGCTGCACGGCGATTTCGTAGGCCGAGTAACCGCGATAACCTCGCAGGGCTTCAAGAATGATTGTCGATGAAATTGGCGTATCGTCGCGGTCTGTCTTGCCGTCCGTCAGCAGCACGTTTATGCGCTCACGGGTGACTACCTTTTCCGAGCCGTCGGCGAAATCCGCGTCGGGTAGCCAATAGTAGCGCACAACGCCGAGCCGACCCTGCGGCAATCCGTGGTTGTTGAACGTGACGAGAATCTTCGTTGCGTCGATGCGCTGGCAGTTGGTGTAATTCGTGCCGTCATATTCCGCGATGTAGCGCGACCGCCCGATGAAATAGACGTAACGGAACTTGCAGCCGTCGAGCGACGCATCCTGCGTCACGAGGTCGCGGAAATCGCTCTTGTAGTTAATGCGGCGAATGTCTTGTATTTCTTCCATATCGTTAGAAGTCGTTAAACGTTGTCGTTCCCTCGGTGTAATGTACTGCGTCGCCCGTTTCGTCCTTGAGGCCAGCGATGTCTTCGTTTGCGGCCTCGACGATGTTCAGCAATGCCGTGCCGACGCGGTTGGCGGTGTTGGCCGATTCCTCGACCTCATCCCTTATCGTTGTCGCCGCGAGTTTCAGCGCGGCATAGTTCGTCATTTGTTCTGCCATAGCGTTTGCGGTGTTAGAATGCCTTTGCCATTATCTCCATTGCCACCCTGCGCCCGCCGTAGTCGCTGAAATGCAACCCGTCTTTCGTCAGCCATCCGTAGTTATACGAATTAACGCCGTACACTTTCGACAAATCGACAAACGGGAAACCATACTCGGCGGCGATGCGCTCGATGACTGCGTTTTTCTTTGCCACCCAATCCGCATCCGTGCCGATTAGCGACACCTCACCGCTACCGCGCGGGATGCCGCAAAGCACAATGCGAATCCACGGCATATCGGTCAAGATGCGGTTGAGCATACCGCGATATGATGCGCCGAACGACGGCACGCTTGCGCTGGGCGTTGTCAGCAGGTCTATTTCGCCGCCCGTGTAGGCTGCGTCGTTGATGCCGTAGTCGGCGGGTGCTATCGCCGTGCCGCCCTCGATATATGCGTCGCCCGCGTGGGTGTCGTTGTAGCCCGCGAGGATGATAAGCACGTCGGGCGACCAATGTGCGAGATTGCGCGCCCTCATATAGATGGAGTTGCCAGCAGCACCGCCGCCGCTTGTGTTCCACACTGCGGGAACGACGCGCGAGCCGCCCAACGCCGACCGCTTGTAATTGCCATCGTCATTCAGTTCCTCGGCTGCGTCGTAGGTCATCCCCAACGCCTGCGCGATGTACGGCTGAAACGATGTCGTTTCGGGCAATGAATCACCCAGCGATTTGAGTTTAAGCCCGTCGTAAAGCAGATTGGCGTGCCTCGACTTTGCGGCGGCTACGACGGCCAACGATTCAAATGTGCCCGCATTTTTCAGCAGGGCGACGAAATCCAACGCGGAATAATTGGCGTATGCTGGCGTTACCTCAAAGATGATAAACCGCTTGATGAGGATATTCGTTAGTTTGTCCGTGCTATGCGATGCGTTCACCTTTGACACGCGCAAATTGACATACTGAAATTCGCCGCTTGCCGCTCCCGTTTCGATGAACGACACGGCTTGCAGACTGCGCGTGCGTGAGCCGTTCAAGATTTCGCCCTGCGATATGCGCATAGCCGCCGAGTTCTGCGTGAAATCCTGCTTGATGAAGAAAAACGACAAATCCAAGATGTCCTGCTCGTGGCGCAACGGGATGGGTTCGCTTTCTATGTCGGTGAATACGGCGTATTTCGTCGCGGGCTTGAAGATGCCGCGATATGCTGGGTAGAATTGCAGGCCGTCGGCCATATAGTTGCCCGTCTGCCCCTGCGCCACCAAACGCACTCCGCCCGATTCCTGCGTCATTGCCCAGCCCGTATTTTCGCCGCTTTGCAGGAATGTGAGCAATGAGCCATCCGTCGCCTTGATGTTCGGGAATAGCGACGTAATGACGCACGATGCCCCCTCTTCGCCCTCCAGCGCGGAAAGTCGCCCGACGATGTTTTCGCCGCTTTCGACGTTCAGCGTCATTGTAACGTAGTCGCCCACTTGCGGGAGTTGCGACTTGCCGATTGTCAAATACGGCTTGTTTTGGTTGTAGGTGAAAACCACGTCAATTTCGGCGGTCTGCCCTACGGGTAGGTTATAGGTTGCCCAAAAGCCCTGCGTTTCATCTTCGGGGTATAGCGAAGAATAGTTACCCACCGAAACGGGGGTGCTCGAATGATTGGCGATTGTGCCGCGCAGTCGGTATTTGTTGCCGTTTACAAGCGTTTCGGGCAATCGCAGGCCATAGTTCGGCCAGCCCGTCGAAGCCTCGACCGATTGGAATTTCACGCTATCTCCGTCGGTGGTGATGGCGACCTGCGCGTCGTAGCCCTGCCCCTCTTTCATCCGCTTCTTTCCGTATATGTCCGTATAGATGGAATCCTGCGCACTTGCTACGCCCGCAATGTTGTCGGCATTCTGCGCCGTCTGCCCTTGCAGCGTTTCGATGTTTTCCTCGGCTTGTGGCAGGCGTGCGTTTTCCTGCACGATATACACGCAGATTATAACCCTATCACCCACATAATGTAGATTGGATTTGCTGATTGTCAAATACGGGTAGTTGGCATCATAGACGAATGTCTTGTTAATGGTTTCGCGCGAATTTGCCGCGAGGTTATAGACGAGCCAAAAATGCGGGTCGGCATCTTCGGGGTACAATGACGGATAATTGCCGACACCGATTGCCTGCTCGGTCTTGTTGTGGACAAAGCCCTTTATTGTGTACGTCTGCCCGTGCGTGAGCGTTTCGGGTAACTTTACGCCATAGTTAGGCCAGCCCGTCGATTCCTCACGGGCGGTGAGAACGACCTGCAACCCGTCGGCTATCTCCGCATCGACTTGCTCATCGTATAGCGCGATGTCGATTAACGGGATGCGGCCAAGAATGTCATTGTTGAATGACTTGACAAGGCTCTTGCTCACGCCGCCGCTTTCGGCTACGCTATCGGCCATATTCACCAATACGCCGCCGACGCGCTGCGCGGTGTTGCGCCCGTCCTCGACCTCATCCCTTATCGTGATGGCCGCGTATTTCATTGCGGCGTATTTGCTGCTTTCGTTGTCTGCCATAGTTACCCGATTTTGCGAATTGTCATACCTGCAACCGACGCGCCGCGTGAGCGCGTGCCAAGCATCCCGTGCGCCTTGCAGTACGTCACGCAGTCGCGCAGATGGGCGTTGCCGACCTCCATCGCGTCATTGTACGCGGCGACGCGCTGCTGCTGGCTTATAGCCTGCGAATACGCGCCCTCTTTCTGCACAAAGCCGTAGCGCGTGCTTTCGATGTCGCCCGTCATCAATAACTTTGCATAGACGAAATATGAAATTGCCGTTTTCAGCCCTGCAAAGAAATGCACGCCGTCGCTGGCACACCCGCACGCCGCGCCCTCCCACTCGCCGCCGTTGAGCAAAACGTCGTAGTCGCTTTCGGGTTCGATGTCCTCGTTATGTAGCGCGAGGAAAAGCGCGTCACCCAAAGCGGGCTTGACTAACGTCTGCTCCACCTCGTTCATATATGCCGTGAGTTTGTTTTCCCTCACGTCGCCGATGGGTCGCCCCAACTCTTTCAGTTCCTCGGTGTCAAGTAGTGGTTTCATTGCTGGGTTGTTTCTATCGTGTTTGTCGTTTCGCGCTCATCCACCAAGACAAGCGGCTGAATTTCGTAGTTCTGCGTGTCGGGTGTGGATACCAACGTCGAAGCCAAAAGGATGCGCTTGAATGCGCGCTGAATCGCGCGACGCTGGGGCGAAACGATGGAGTTGTATATCTTGTATGCGTCGGCCAGCACGTCGCCGCCGAAACCGACCTTTCCGATGCGGATGCAATACCACGCTTCTTGTTGGAACGCGGCGTAAATCTTCTCGGTGATGGTGGCCTGCGACTGCGTGAATTCCTTGTCAAAGTTCGTACCCCTAAACGGCACGAATTCGGGCTTATCGTCGGGGTTCTCCAGCGTCAAGTCCATAATGCTGGCGGCGTTGGTGTCACCCAAAAACATATTCAGAGATTCGCCGAACTGATCGTCGCGATCATCGTCATTCACGGGCTTGCCGTCATCGTCCAAGCCGATAACGCCGCCCTTGTGATGGATAAACGCACCCGCAATCATAAAGTTGTTGCGGGCGTTGCGATATAGCACGTTGTCGATGCCCTCGTCGGTCGAAAGCGCGGTTATCACCTTGTCGTAGATGGGGCGCGGGTATTGCCATTTCCCATCCAGCGAAACCCAAAGGATTTGACCGCAATACTTGTCGATGCCGCCGCACGCCTCAATCTGCGCCATAACTACGCGCGGGTTGGGGTTGAACGGGAACACATAGCGCACGTTGTCCTTTGTCACGCGAATAGCCTTGCCGTTGCGGGTTTTCTGCCCCGACCAATCGGGATGCACGCAGATATACGGAACGTAGCCGTTTGCATCTTCTTCGTATAGGCGGCAATCCTCAAAGTGAACGTGCTGCATCTCAACGACCTTGCCGACCGCGTTGTAATTGACATGGATGGCGAAGCCGTTGTACTTGGCGGTGTCCGTTGCCACAAGGTGCAGAATATCGTCGATGGTGTCACCCCTGCGGTTGCAGGGCAATTCCGAGAAAGCCACATTGTCGAACCCGTTACCCTCAATGAATGTCGCGTAACGTTCAAGACAAGTGCCGCCCGTGCTGCTTCCGTCTATGACATCGGCCACGCGCTGCGGGTATAGGTTATCGTCGCCGTACTGCTGAATGTTCAGCGCGGCGAGATAACGGGTTGAAAATCGCTTTTGGGGTTTCTTGATATTACTTACATTCATTGCGGGTATCGTGTTTTATTTCCTGCGGCGGGATTTTGCCGCTTTCTTTTGCGCCTGCTGGGTTTCCTTTTCCTCGGCGGGCAATTTTTCGGTCGCGGGCTTTGCGCCCGTCCTGCGCGATTCTACGCGCTCCTGCCAATCGGCTGGGTAACGCTGAAACTTGGTGATGTCCTGCGGGCGTTCCGTCAGCCATTGCTCGGCGGCCTCGGTCGGCATTTCCAGCGTGTAGAGTTCATTTGTGCCGAAGCGTCGCAGCACCTCGCCCGCCCGTAACTTGTAGGGGGCTTCTTGTGGTAGTTCTGCCATAGTCCGTAGTTTGTTTGTGATGATGATGTATGCGTCGCGGTAGCAATCGCTGCAAGAGGTGCGCACGAAAGCGCGACCCATCACCCGTTTGTAAATATCTTCTATCGTTTCGCGGTCTTCAAAAGAAAAGCCGCTATCAAAGCGGCCTTTCATTGATTGAAGAGCCGTGAGTGCATCTTCCCGTGTCATTGTGTCCGTGCGTTGCGGTTATGAACCGATGAGCGAGTTGAAAGCGGCCTCGGTGGCGGATGCGTCGGTAGAATAGAGGAACAAGCCCGAAGTGGGCGCGCCCGTTTCCTGCATCGTAATCTGCCACGCGCCGTCGGTGTCCTCCGAATAGGGGTCGCGGCTTCCCTCGGTCTGCTTCAATCCAGCCTCAAAGCCGAAAACCTCATACTTGGCCTTGCTATCCGTGCCAGCGTACTTGTTCTTCAGTACGACCACGAATTCGCCGTTGGCGAGTTTGTCGATGATGTTTTTGCAGCAGGCGGGCGAATGGTCGTACACAAGGAACGACACAATCTTGTTAAACTTATTGCGGAAGTTACCCTGCACGAAAGCGGCGTTTGAGCCGTTGAAAGGCTGGTTGCCGACCTGCGAAACGCGGTAGCCCGTCTTGCCCGATTTCAGCGAAAGCGTGGTGAGTTGGTTGGGGTTCTGCGAATCGCGTGTGCTGGCATCAAAATCGATGTCCGCGCGGTTGATGATTACGCCGTCGGCCTCAATGCCTGCGACCTGCGGATTTGAGCAGTCGAAACCGATGGCGGCTGCAAGTAAAGAATCACAACTTGGCATATCTTTGAATGTTTTTTGAATTGAAAGAAATTGGGCGGGGGTGGCGTGTTGTTATGCGCCGCCGCCGCCCGTTTAGTCACTCGCTTTGCCTGCGATTAGTAGGCCACTTGGATAAGGTCGTCCTCACCGATGAGCGCGCCGATGTTGCTGGCGGCATAGAAGTAGTTCTCGCGGGTCTTCTTGTCGAAGAAGATGTCGAGGTCGGCAAGCATTGCCTTGTCTTCCGTACCGATGCGGAGATTGTTCGGGTTGGTGTAGATAACGCGGTGTGGGGCGTTTAACTTCGTGCCGTCGTTCTCATAGGTCTTGATGTTGATGTCCCACTCGTTGAACACGCGAATCTGAATGCCGTCGAACTCGGAAATCGACACGCCACGCGAAACGTTCTCGAATGGGATGGTGGCGTTGTAGGTGCGGTTGTAGTCCTTGCGGAGTGCTTGATAGAACGAATTGGTCATCATCAGCACGCCGCCGTTGTTGAAGATGCGTCCGTCAGCGTCGGAAAGCATAGCCTCGATGATGCCAATGGCCACGCCCTGCGTGTTGAGTGCCGACTTCTGCGTAGCGTAGGTGGTCTGCGCGTTGGCGGCAATGGTGGTCTTCTGCGCGGCGTTGGCGGTGACAATGCCCGCAATCTGCTTCCACAAGCCGTCGGTCATATTGAGCAGGTCGAGGTCAGTGCCTGCGGTGATGACACCCGAATTGGTGACGAGGGCGGCGTTCTTGTCTGCAAACCAAGCCATACGCCAAAGGGCTTCGTCGTATGCCTTTGAAAGCAGGGGAAGCAGCACCTTGTCCATAATCTCGGTGTCGGTGAGGTCATCCTGCGAAGTTCCCTTGTTGAGGGCGTACTCGGCGATGGTGTCGCGCCATACCTGCGCACAGATTTTGAGTGGGATTGAGTAGTCGCCCATATCCCAAGCCTTTTCAAAACCTTTCGGCATAACGGCCTCATATTCGGGATTGCATCCGCGCCCAGCCTTTGCGACGGGGTCGATGGAGTCGAGATAGCCGACCTTCTTCTTGTTGCGCTGGCCTACCTTTACGGCGGCAGAATTGGAAAGTTCGCCAAGTTTCCAAGATGTAGTGAAAAGCACCTCGGAAAGACGCTCAATCGCGCCGTTGGGGGCGGTGAGAGCGGAGAAGTTGATAAGAGTTGCCATATTGATATTTTTGTTTTTGATTTGTGAAACGATGTGGGTTACTTGCGCATCTTGGCGCGTGCGGCCATAAATGCGTTGCGGCGTTCCTCGATGAAGTCGTCGCCGAATGTCACGGGCTGCTCACCCTTTGCGGCGGGTTTCTCGACGCGCTTGGTGTTGCCTGCGTTGAATGTGCTGCGGGCGTTGATGGCCTTTTCTACGGCCTCGATGCCGCCAGCCTTTGCGACGATTTCCAAAACGCGCTTGTCCTCGGCGTTGTTGGCTTTCTCCAACTCGGCTTCAAGTTCTGCGATGCGGTTGTTTGCCTTTTCAAGTTCGGCCTCCAACTCCGCAACGCGGTTGCGCAGTTCCTCGGTTTCGTCTGGTTCGCCCTCGGCGGGGGTTTCCTCACCCTCGGCGGCTGGGGTTTCCTCGGCTGCTGGTTCTTCGGGTTCGGGCGCGTTGATGGCGGTGATTACGCCGCCCTCGACAACGATTTCCGTGCCGTCATCCATTACGAATGTTCCGTCGGGGCTGGCCGCGTCACCAACTTGCGGCTCGCCCTCTTCACGCTCTACACTCAAAACCGACCCGTCGGCGGCGGTGACTTCCAAGCATACCATCTTGGCGTTATCATCCGAAAGGCCGATGAGTTCTTTGAGTGCTTCGACCACCTTGCCGAAGCGGGTGGCCTTGTCGCTGGTCTTGCTCATTGCTTTTGTCGTTTTGTTTATGGGGTTAATACTTGCCCCTGCTGGGGCGTTCGATTTCTTCGCGGTGAGGGGTGGCAGGATTTCGTTGATGAAGCCCAACGCCTGCGCCTGCTGCATATCGACGTAGATGTCCTTGTCCATAAGGGCTTGCAGTTCCTCGGCATTGCTGCCCGTGCGCTCAACGTACACGTCGAGGATGTGCTGCTGCTCGGTGCGCAACAAATCGGCCTGCGCCTTGATTTTGTCGGCGGTGGCTTCCAGCGCGTCGGCGGTCAGTCGCTCATACCAATCCGTGTTCAGCCACATAAAGGCGGGGTTATGGATGCACAAATGAGCGTTGGGGTATGCCTTGCGGTTCTCCTTTGCAGCCGCCAAAAGAATGACGGATGCCATCGACGAGCATTCGCCCTCGATAAGCGAGGTTATCGTGCAACCCTCCTGCTGGCGCAAAAGGTCATAAATAGCCCATCCGTCGATGCAGTTGCCGCCACGACAATTAAACACAAGGTCGATTTGCTTGTCGTCTGCTGGGCGGGCTTCAAGAGCCGCGCGCACGCTATCCAGCGACACGGCATTAGGCACGCCGCACCATTCAAGCCATAGACGCTCCTGCTCATCTACGATGTCGGAATAAAATTTGATTCTCATTTCGTGGTTTGATTTTGTCGGTGCAAAGATAAACCTTTTGCGCGTGCGTGCCGTCGTTCGCCCGCCCGAAAGTATTGCAACGTCGTTGCAAGTGTACCGACGCACCCGTCGTGATGATACCTGCCAAACGCCCGCATTTGCCCATATTTGCGCGCTGGCGGGGTTTTGCCTTTCGCCCGATAAATTGCACGCCCGCCACGCGAACACGCAGCAGGCGCAAAAAAAACGAAACGGCCTACCCTCACGGGCGGGTCGTTTCTACAACCTTAAAAATTAAAGATAAAATGACAAATAGATGCTATAAAGCACTAAATCGTTTTTCGCCTATTCCGTGCGGCGGGTTTGATGTCGCCCGCCGCGCGTTGTGTTATTCCTCGGCGAGGTTCTGCTTCACCCGCCCGTGTTTGTTGATTCGTGGGAGTTTGTGCTGCTGACGCAGGCGCGCCACGTTGTCCTTAATCGCGCCCCACGCATTGTAGATTTCGCCTGCTGGCATTTCCGACGTGATGATGTACGTTTGTGGCTCGTCCGTGCCTGCGTATATCCTCACGCATAAGAGTTTGTTTGCCGTCACGCCATGCCCTGCTTCGATGCTCACGCAGACGGGCGAACCGAAACAAGAGGCCTGCAAGTTGTGCGTGTATTTCAGCACCTTGTCAATCGTTTCCATTTGCGCCGTCGAATAGGTCGCCCTCCGTCGGCGGGGCTGGTTTCGCCGCTTTCACCCGTGCGATTTCCACGTCGATTTTGCGTTCGAGGTTTCGGGCTTCATCCAGCGCGGTTTTGCTACGGGTTCGGAAATACTTGTTTTGTGCGTCGCGCATTTGGGCGACGATGTTAAAGAATTGTTGAGCGTTCATTTTGTTTTGTTGTTTGATAGTTTGAGCCGCGCCATCGCGTAGGCTTTGCGCCAATCTATGCGCGCGTCGCTGGCGTATATTGTGAGCGCGAGGGTGTCGATGTCGCCCTGCGGTCGGTAACTGCTGACATACATAGTTGCGGGGGTTAATAGATGTCGTTGGCCTGCAACTTTTCATCAATTAGGCGGCGTTCATCTTCGGTGCTTTTGCGGCAATCCTTGATATATCCGTAATGGCAATATGTCGTGTCTTGGTTCAGCCTGCAAACCGACCGCCGCATATACTTTGCGATGTAATACACCTCGCCGTTGCTCCCGATGTGATGCACCTTTAAGATTGTGCCGTCGTTATGGGTGAGGGTGTCGCCCCATTTGGGCATTTCGTTTGCGGTGTCGTGCATCATATAGCGGTGAAATTCCTCGATTGAATCGTTGTCGAGTTGCTGGCGGGTTCGCAGCCATTCCTCGGCCTTTGCCAGCATCTTGTTTATTAGTTCGTACTTTTCCATAGTTGCATTTGTTTTGATGGGCATAAGGGCGGCGGGTTGAGCGTTTACACACAATAACCGAAATATTTTTTAATGAGCCGCCGCCCCGTACCCGTCTTTGTTCTACGTCATAGGCGTTATGTTTAGGGGGTTATTATTCGCCAAGCAAATACGCTTCGCGGGCTGCTTCGTATGCCTCGCTTTCGCAATATGCTTCGTAGTCGGCGGCATCCTCGGCCAATTCCTCGCACAAGTCATTAAAGCGATATTCGCGGTATTCGTCGCGGATGGCTCGGTCGCTGGCTATCGCCTGCACGTCTGCGTCGGTGTAGTCTTCGGGCAGATGGTCATTGTCCTGCGCCCAATCCAAAAACATTCCCTCGTTATCGTCAATCTCTTGGTCGATGAGTTCGTTTGCTCGGTCGCCATAGATGTCGGAAAGTTCGACCTCATTATATGGTGCGCGTGGGTCGTGTGCCGCGCCTGCTGGGTAGTTGTCCATAATGTTATTTGCTTTTAGTTAGTTGTTTGATGTTGTCGATGGCTATGTCGGTGAGCGTCATTGCGACGGCTACCAACGTGACGGCGGTAACGAATAGCGTTACTATTGCGCCGTAGAAAATTTCGCTTGCAGCCCGCTTCATACCTCAAACCATTTGCCGCCCTCGGCGATTGCTATTAAAGTCGCGTCGGCCACGTTGCAAAGGCGGTCGCACGTCGCATCATTGCGGCAAAGGGCAAACGCGCCCGTCGGGAGTTCCAGCATATAAGCCCCGCCCTGCTTGATGGCCTTGCGTGCGCTGGTGATGCTCTTGAATACTTGGGGTTTCTCACGCAGGCGCAACGCCTTGCGGATGGTCTGCGCGATGTCGGTTGTTGTCGTTTTCATTGCTTCGTCGGTTTTAATGTTATTTGCTTTTGGTTATGTGGCGGGGCGGGCGTGCCGCCCCTGCTGGGTGTTATTGGTTGAGCGTGAAGCCCTCAAACTGCGTGTAGCCGTCGGGGTGGATGATGAAACGAGCCGTGCCGATGTCGCAGCCGTTGTGACCGCCGCCGAAATGGTCGTATGAGTAATTGACGTGGAAATACAACTTTAAGCCGTCGCCGTATTCCTTTGCGCCGCCCTCGCCCGTCACGCGGATGGATTGGAAAAGCACGGGGAACGTTTGGAACTCCGACGAATTGATGAAGATGAACGGCTCGCCGTTGTACGCCTTGCGAATCTCGGCCTTAAACGTGACGTGGATGCCCAAACGGGAAACGGCGGTCTGCATTGCCTGCTCGATGGCGGTCAGTTGCTTTGTTGTGATGTCTTGGATTTTCATAATTTTGTCGTTATTGGTTGTTGATGTTATTTGCTTGATGATGGGCGGCGGGTTGCCCCGCCTGCCCGCTGGGGGTTGGTTATTTGAAGCGTGCGAAGAAACGCTCTTTTAATTGTGGAACGTCATCCAGCACGGCGGGGTAGAATTTCGGGAGTTGCCCGTTAATCATCCGCTTTGCGTCGGCCACGCTTCCGTAATCGAACTCATTGTCCTGCATACAAATCGGCGCATCCTCAATCTCGTTAGCGTCATTGTCGATTAAAACGTATTCGCGCCAATCAAGTTGAACGTCTGCACATACGCGGATTGTGTGACCCTTGTAATTGATAGTCTTGCCTGCGGTTAATTTAGTCTTTGCCATAATCTTTAATTTTTAATGGTTGTTATTTGCTTTTGGTTGTTTTGCTGGTGCAAATTTACGGATTTTATTTGAATCCTGCAAATATTTTGCGAAGATTTTGCAAAATTTTAAGGAATTTTAATAAAAATCGCCGTTTTTTCTGCTTTTTAGCATAAATTTTCGCCGTTTTTCGCAAAATTTTGGGGCGAACATTGCGAAAATGCCGCCCCACAAAATCAAATCTCAACGGGTGATTCAAAACGATGCCGTATGTCGTAGATGCTGCGCGTCGATACTCCGTATTTCTTCGACAACGATTCGCGGATAAACAACTTTTTCAGCCCCTCGGCCTCCATTGCGCGGTATTCCTCATATATCGCTATCGCCTCGGTGTCCTCCAGCAGCACGCCGTTGCGTTTCAGCACACGCAGGAACGGCGCATTTAGTTTGACGAGTTCGTAGTATGTCATAGCGTGTCAAGTTTTTCAATCACGGCGACGCGCGCCTGCCCTGCGTTGATGTCCTCGACCGATACGACGGGGTGAATGTCGCGCACGCCTGCTGCTATCGCGTCGGTGACGCTTTCGGGCGATGCCGCCTGCATCGTAAGCCCTGCCGACACCTGCGGGCGCACGCCCCGCCCTATCGCATTCATTGCCGCCAGCACGGGTTCAAACAAGTCCGTCGCGCTGGCCGTCATAACGTACTCGCCATTGCTCAACATTGCGGGGATGCTGTCGCTCGTTCCCGTGCCTGCTCCCGTCACCTTGCCGCCCGTTGCGAAATGCGCCGACTTGATGGTGCTTATAGCGGTGGCGATGTTTGAAAGGATGGTTGCGATGGTCGTTGCTATCGCGCCAAGATTCGCGGGGAACGGCACGCTTTGCGCCTGCGCCGTGCCTGCTGCTATCGCCTTGCCCGTGTTGATGGCTACCTCGGCCAACGCCAAGACCTTTGACGCTTTCGCAAATGCCTTATTCTGCTCACCCAGCGCGTTGAGTGCGCCAGCAATGCCCGACGTGACGGATTCGGCAATTTGCAGCCTGCCCTCGGTGACCTTGTTTTCCTGCTCGGTCAGATCCTTTTTCGCGTCGTTGTACGCCTTTTGCGCTGCAAGTTCGCGGGCGCGGAAAGCATCGTCGCTCTCACCCTCCATCTGGTGCAACGCCTCCAACTCCGTGCGGCGGCGGTCAAGTTCGATGTTCGCCTGCTCGACGCTATTGTTTTCGGCCTGCGCCATCAGTTCGGCAAAGCGGTTTTCGATGGCCTGCTTTTCGGCTTCGGCCTGCGCCTGCTGCTGCTCGTTGAATAGGTCACGCTCCATTGCCGCGTATTTCTCGCGGATGAGTTGCTTTCGGCGTTCCCGTTCCTCGGCGTTGGTGATGGCGGTTTCCGTTTCGGCGAGGTCGGCCTGCAACGCCAATTCGTTCTGCTGGCGGCGCAGTTCGTATTCGGCTTCCGTACCCTTGCGCACGGCCTCCAACTCCAGCGCGATTTCCTGCTGACGGGCGGCGATGCGCTCGGCTGAAATTTCGGCCTGCAATGCTGCAAGGTCGCGGGCGCGCTGCTGCTCCTTTGCCTTGATGGTTTCGTTTATCGCATCACGGGCGGCGGCGGTGAGGTTCTTTTCCTCATCCAAGCGGCGGCGCAAATCCTCTATTTCGCGGTCGTATGACTGACGGATGGCCTGCTCACGCTTTGCGGCGGTGTCGGTGACGAGTTCCAGCATTGCGTCCTCGGCCTCACGCACGGCGTTGCGTTCCGCGTCGGCACGGGCTTTCGCTTCGGCGGCGGCTTTCTCCGCATCCTGCTTCGCCTTGTCGCGTCGCGCCTTTTCGTCGGCTGCCATCTGCTGACGCATTGCCATTTCCTGCCCCATCAATTCACGCTGCTTGTCGTATTGCTCCTTGCGTGCGCGGTAAACCTCGGCTTCGGCCTGCGCCAGCTTCTCATTCGTTGCCGCGTCATTGTCTGCCCATTCGCTTTCGGTTTGCAGGATACGCAGGCGGCGTTCCGCGAGTTCGACGTTGCGGTCGGCCTGCGCCTGCTCCAACTCCTGCGCCCGCTTGTTTGCCGCGAGGCGTTCCTCGATGGTCTTGTTTTCCTTGTCGTTGGCTTCGGCACGCAGGCGGGAAATCTCCAGCGCGTCTTTCGCGTTCTGCACCTCGTTCTCGCGGGCTTTCTTTGCCACGTCTGCCTTTTCCTGCTCCAAACGTATGGCCTCTTCGGTGGCCTTGTTTGCGCTGGCGAAAGCGTCACCTATCGCCGTGCCAGCAAATGCCGCCTCACCAAGTTTCATAAAGAACATAAGCAGGGCATCACCCGCCGCGACAATGTTAAGAATCCATCCGCACACCTTTTGCAGCACGCCCTCCATTGCGGCCAGCGCGCGGTTCACGGGTGCAATGACCTTGTTCCATTTCGTCATATTGTCCTCGCTGCCCTTGATGCCGCGCACGACAACGGCGATGGCTGCGGCCACAAGCCCAAGAAACGCGACGATGGGGTTTGCCATCAACGCCAGCAACTGACGGGCAAAGAGTTTCGCGCCCGTCGTGGCTACGGCAAAGGCGTTTTTCACGCCGTTCAAGCCGCCCGCCAGCATTGGCAGTATCTTGTCACCAAAGGGGATAATCGAAGCCAGCAGGCGGTCGTTCATCTTCTTGGCGTTCTCGTTTACGGCGGTGTTGAGTTCTATTTTCTTGGTGAGTTCGTCGATTTCCTTTGCGTGGTCGCCCTCGGCGTTTTTCAGTTCCTCCAACTTGGCTTTGTCCTTTTCTATCGCCTCGTCCATTGCGTCAAACGCCGCGATGATACTATTGCGGTAGTTTCCGACGTTGCGGTAAAAACGCTGGGTGGCTTCCTCGCTCTCTTTGAGTTTTTCCGTCACCTCGTTTATTTGGGCTTTCAGCGATTCGCCCGTTTCGCCAAGCCTATCGTCACGGCTCAAAGCATCATACAACGCCGTCAGATTGGATAACTGCGCACGCAGGGCGACGAGCGATTCCTCCTCCGCGTTCTCGGCAATGACGTTTTGACGCAGCTGCTTCTCGACCACGCCCTGCTCCTTTTTGAGTTGCCCCAAAACGGCCTTTTGCGCGATTATCGCCTCGGTCTTTTGCTTGATGCGTTCTTCGTGCGTCTTTTCGATGGCTGACACCAATTCGACCGACGCGCCCGCGTCCTGCCATTTCTTCACGTCCTCGGCCTGCTCGTCACGCAGGGCTTTCAATTCCTTGCGTAACTGCTCTTGACGCTGCTTGACCTTTTGAATCTGCATTTCGTAGTCCGCTACCGACTTGATGGCGTTCTGCGAATTGACATTGATTTCTAAAAGTTTCGTTATTTTCTCGGTTGGCATATTATGGGAGTTTTATAAGTTCGGCGGTGGTCTGCCCGTTGCCGTCCATAGTGATAGACATAATTGCGAAATATGCGTTGAGTTGCCCGATATATACGGGGCGGGTGTAGTCGATGCCCACAAGCACGGGCAAAGGCACGCGCACGGGGATTTTAACGACGTATGGCTTTTGGATGATGGCCTGCAAGTAGTTGTATTGCTCGTTATCGTCACCAGCCTGCCAAACGTCAAAATAAAGCCATTGTGTCGAGTGCTGGGAATCGGGCGAAACGTCGATTTTGAAAAGGCCGATTGCGGGCTGCGCCTCGTTCGCCTGCAACTCGTTATCGACCATATCAAAATACTTTATGGTGTCACCCGTCGCCATCTTGTGATGCTGGCCGTTGCGAATGAAACGCCCGTAGAACGGGAATTGGTGAAGCGTCTTGTCGGCTTCAAGCGTGCCGTTCTCACATTGCAGGGCAAACGCAGGCGCGTCATAAACATCATCCGTGCGGCCTATTTCCTCACGCTCCAGTGATTCGTTTTTCATCAATAGGTGGTTGCGCTGGGCGAGGTTGCCGTTTGTGTATTTGAGCGTGTCGGGGTCTGCGCCGTAGTCGATGCAGGCGTAGCCCGTCCAATCGTACACGATACCCGCCTGCAAATTGTCGCGCAACTCCGTATAATACGAAATGCCGATTGCCCCGCCGCTTGTGATTTTCGGGAAGCCGCCCAAAACATAGAAAAGCGACTTTAATAGGGTGAAGCAGGATATGTCGGGCAAACACTCAAACACGCGGCACGAATGACCGCCCACGCCCTCGGCAAAGAACGGCGAAAATACAAGCGTACCCTCTACGAATGCGTCGGGCATAACGTCCAGCGCAAAACCGATTGGCGCGCCAACGGCATTTATCGTTTCTTCGCAGTCGTAGGGCGTGAAGCCCTCGGTTTCCCTAAAATCCCAAAAATAACGCTGGTCGCCAGATGTCGAGTTTTCTTCGTCATATTCGGCTTCGATGTTCGCTATTTCGCGTTCACCGCGCCAACCCAATTCAACCACGCGCAAATGTGGCTTTTCTTCCAGCGCGGCGGTTTCGTTGAACGACACGACCAAGTTTCCGCCAATTTGCAGACTGACGTTTTCCTGCTTCGTCTTTATGAAATTGGGGCGGTGGGTGTCGTAGAACTCGATAAAATCCATTTGGTGAAAATATCGAAACGACGAAAACTGCAACGTATTTTGCAGCGTCACCACCTGCTGGCCGTCGCGGGTTGTGAATGTAAACGTTTCATCACTCGCGCCCGTGACGGTGCGCATTTCCATTCCCTGCTGCTCGGCGTAGTCCTCGCCAAGTTGGGTAGTCACTAACGGAATGCCCGCGATGTCACAGAATTTGGGCGTTTTGCCCTGCGCCAAATCGCTTTGCCACGATGAATAGTTGTAAGCCCGTGAAATGTCAATCTGCAATCCGTAGCGGGCGGCAATCTTCGTCAGCAGCAAATGCACGGGTACAACGGGCGGCGCAAAGGGCGCAAAGTATTCAGCGCGCACCACGCCCGCCGCGTAGGACGGCGTTTGCGTCGCGCCGTTGGTGTATCCCGTCGGGTCGTAGTATGTATTGTATTTCGTGACATATTGGCGGCGGTCGCCCATCCAGCCATACATTATCGTTTCGGGGCTGGTGGTGTCGCCAAGTTCGGTGATGCTCACGTCGTTGTCGTTGATGGCCTGCAAGCCCTCAATGACTGCAAACGTCATAACCGCCGAATATGCGCCCTTGTTCACCTCGGACACATACAAGAAAGCAGGCACGGCAATAGGCACGCCGTCACGCCAATACTCGCACGGGATGCGAAGCCCGTACAACGGCGAATTGTAGCGCAAGTCGGCGACCAACTCAAACGCCCGCGCGTTGTTCTGCGTGGCTGGGAGTTTGAACGTGTACGAATGGCTGCAATCAATCTTTGAAAGGTCGGCAAAGAGATTCGACGCGAACACCAACGCCACGCCCGACGGGGTGCAAAGGTCGAGGGCGACGCGCTGGCCGTTTTTTATGATGTAGAGTTCTTCCGTCATAGCCTTTGCGATGCCTCGGTAGGCAAATTGATTGTTATCTCGTAATCCTGCAACCCGACGCGCTCACTCGCTGAAAACTGCCCTGCCTCAATGGTGACGGGTAGCCATATTTCGTTATCGTTGGCATCATTGCCCCTATATAGGTCGATGATTACCGCCTGCGCGATGGTTGCAACGTAGTCGCATTCGTCTTGGTTCAGCCCAACGGCGGCGACGTGTGCGCTGCGCTGGCATTGCTTCGACGTTACCCTGCGCCCGCCGCCGTAGTTCACGCCGCCGTAAATGATGGGCGTTTCGATGGTGTCGCCGTTCTCGGTCTTGGTGGCGCGTGTACCCTCGTCAAAGAGGAAATACTGCAACTGCCCCAAATAGTCAATCCAGCGCAGATAATAGCCCTTGCAGGCGTTGTCGATGATAAGGCGCGTGATGGTGTTGTCGCTGGCCAACGCCTCAAACGTGTAGTCGAAAGTATCGTCAAACGTGCCGCCGCCGTTGCCTGCGCCCTCGGTGCGAAATACCGCCATTCGCTGCGCTGCGCTGGCGTAGGTGTTCGGGTCGATGTCGAGATAGCCGTTGCACCCGCCGAAGTTGTGCGTCGTGCCGTAGAGGTTGCGGTCGTAGCGCACGCGGAAAGGCGTGTTCGCCGCGCCGAAGATTGACACCCTAAACGGGAAATTCTTAAACCAACGCACGCGGCGCACGAATGCCAGCGCAACGGGGTCGTAGGTATAAGCACCGACAAAACCGATGCGCTGCACGGGGCGCAAACTACCCCACATAATGAAGAAGCCGCCCGTCGCCTGCTCGTCAAATACTTTCGTCGTGTCCGTGCCGTCATTCAGCGAAACGTAGAACGCCGCATCGACGCAGCGATTGCCCGAAAGCCCTGCGGATGCCAGCAGTTGCAGGTATGACGAAATAAGGATTTTCGCCTTGCCGCCATAAAGTGCCGTTTCGACGTTGTATGCGCCGTTTCCGTTATATACCGAAACGATGGCCTTTGCGTAGCCCGTCGCGCCCGTTATTTCGACGTAGCAGGGCGAAAAGCAGAAAGCCCAAAGGTCGGGATATGTCAGCGTAACGCCGCCCGTTGTAAGTGTCCTCATATTACATTGATTTGTTGATGTTCTCGATTGTCTGCGCAACCCTCATTCGTGATTCCTCGGCTATCGCCTCGCACGCTCGGTTTATCGCGCCCGAAAAGAGGTCTTGCGGCACGCCCGACTGATACAACGCCGTGCCTTTCTTCATTATGTTGTAGGCTATCGCGCCCGCCGCCATTTGCAGGCTGCGCTCCTGCTCCGAATATTTGTGCGGGCGGTCGGTCTTGTATGGAATGATGGTGATTGGTATGCCCTTGTCGATTATCCATTGACGGATGATGTTGTGAAACCAACGCGGCACGAATGGCGGTCGCCTGCTCCACGGCCTGCTGCCCGTTTCCAAGTAGTTGAACGAATACAAGCCCCACAACGCGCCGTAGTTGCTTTGCGCCTCTATCGTCAGACTATCGACGTGCGCCCCGCTTGCATTGCGGTTATATACGCTCATCTGCTGGGTGATGGTCTGCTTCACCCTATCCAAGTGCTTGACGATGATGTCCTGCACGTCGAACTTGCGGAGGCTTTCGTCTTTCATTGCTCGCAGAAGTTTTCGCCCGTTACCTCACGCAAGTTAAGCGTGATGATTACGCCCGTCACGTTTTGGTCGAGCATATCGTAAACGGCTTGATATGGAATTTCGGTCTTGTCGGGGATAGGCTCAAACAATCCCGATTTGTTCACCTCACGCACGAACTTTGCAGCCAAGTATTTCATCGCCACCATAAGTTTGTCATTCTCGCGGGTGCGGAAATCGAAACGGGTGTTGCAAAGAAATGCTATCTGCGTTTGCGGGCGGTCGGTCGTTTGGTTGAAGCGGTGAAAGAGCGAACCCGACGCTGGCAGGATATAGACGATGGTAGGGCGTTTGATGCCGTCGAGCGCGACGTTGGCCTGCGCCCAATTCAAGAAACGATAGTCGGCGTTGGGTTTCCATTGTTCTTCGACAATCCAGCGCACTTTGCTTTCTACGTTGAAGTTCCTATAACTTGCCATTGTGTTTGTATTTGTTTTGATAAACCTTGTTCAACCGCTTTTCGTAGTCGGCTTTCTGCCCGTCCTGCTTCATACAAGTGTAGATGCGCACCCAAGCCACGTCACGCACGGCGTTCTGGTCTGCAATGCCTTGTCGGTGCGCGTACCAATCCAGCACGCCGAATGAGCCGAAATCAAGCAGTTTCACGCCAGCCTGCAATTCCTCGGCGGTGTATTTCGGGGCGATGGATTTGAATAACTTGTTTATCCGTTCCACCTCACGCCCCAGCCAATTCGCCGCGCCGTAAACGTCGATGACGTTGCACGCTTGCAGTTCTTCGGGCGTTGCACCCGTCACGCGGCAAATGCACTCTATCATTGCCGCCGCGCCGCCTTTCGCCGCCTGCGCCAAATCATCCAGCATCCCGTATGAAACGAGATTGAGGTCTTTCGGCACGGGATGGCCTGCCAGCGTTTCGGGGCGTTCCGCGCCCTGCATTATCGCGTTGAGCCTTGCGCGTTCCTCGTCCTTGCATAGCGGGTAGAGGATGGCAAACTCCGCAAACGAATACACACGGGCATACCCGCCGCGTTGCAAAGATAACGCTTTCTTGCGGGTATTGCGCGCCCGCCTGCGCCTAAATGGGTTGCAAATGCGTTGCAATAAACCTTTCATAACTTGCAATGGAATTGTCGGCACGCTTCCTTTGTGCCTGCTCGGAATGATTCGATGCTCACCTCCTGCACGATGTCCATAAATGCGCTTGACGTTGCCCCGCGTATCTTCGCGGCGTTGCGGTCGAGCCAATCCGTGAGCAGTTCGCCGTCCTCACGCGGGGAAAGATGCCGTTTGTTGCTAATCATAGTTCAATGCGTCGAGGTGGTCGGATGCCCATATCATAAGCCCGCAGAAAGGGAAAGTGAAATACAAGATGCCCGTGAAGATGCCGATGCGAGCGATGCGGCTTGCCTTGTGCGCGGCCTGCTTGACGCGCTGGGTGTTGATTTTGATTTTCATTTGGTGTTGTTGTTTTAGACTGGCGCGCCGACGCGGATTTTTGCGCCGCCCGTGCCGCGAATGCGAAATATCATTGACATAGCAAGCGGGTCGGCCAAGTCGGGCGAACGCCCCAACAATTCCTTTTGTTCCTCCTTGCTATTTATTTCAAATTTGCCCGTGTCATTGTCGATGCCGACGATGCGCACAGCCTGCAATTCCTCTTTGAGTTGTTCCTGCTCGGCGGGCGACATTCCGATGATGCGGATGGCGCGGCGGTTCACGAGGTCGCGCAACTTGTAGTAACATTGCGCCTTTAAGTTGCGGTATTTAGGGTCGTATGGCTTTGCCCCGCCGTGAAACTCCTTGATGCCCGTCAAATAGGATTCAAGATAACTCCCGATGCCGTCAGCATCCACGACAAACATTGAGCGCGGTATGCCGTCGGTGATGATTAACGCCTTGCAGTCCTGCTCAACGCTCTTGCCCGTCGAATAGGGTTTGTTTATCGCCAAGCGGTACACGTTGCCGTTGCAGGAATACGCGGTGAAGCGGTCGTGTCCTTTGCCCGCGATGTCGGCTGCGCCCGACTTGATGCCGTTGGGCTGGATATGCTCGTTGTGGAAAAGGTCGCATAGCGCGTCGTAATCGTCAAACAATGCCGACGGGTCATCGTCGTAGTCGAAATTGCCGTATAGTAGTCGCTGCTGCGTTACCTTGTCCGCGCGTTTGAGGTTCTCGAAGTACGATTGCGGCACATACGGGTTATCCTTTCCCAGCGCACGGATGAAGCACCTCCACGATGGCATATTGCCGTCACGAAATGGCTTCCAAAAGTCCGAATAAATCCAGCCTTTCGACGGGTTAAAAGTAAACAACGCTTTCGGCTTCACCTCCCACTCCGTGCCGTCGGGATTCTTGCCTTTCAGCAGGGAAAAGCGGCCTTTGATAACCGACACGAATTTCGGGTGATACTGCTGGGATTCGTCGCCGAAGAAATCCGTGAGGTCGTATGAGCCGAAGCGGTCAAATTCGGGGTCTTTCGGCAAAAACTTGCACCATCGGAAAAAGATTATTGAGCCGTTGGGGAAGTATGCGTAATTGTCCACACCGCCCTTGAAGCCCACGCAGCCTTTCAGCCCCATATAATCGACCACCTCCCAAAACGTGCGCATCGTCGTGGAGTTGAGGTCGGTGAAGTCCGCGCGGGTTATCATCCCCGCACTCTTTGCATATTGCAGGCGGCGGGTTATCTGCCAAAAGCACCCCAGCCACGTCTTGCCGCCGCGTGCCGCCCCGCCATAACCGACATCGCTCACGCCGTTCCCGTAGTCCGTCAGCACCTTGTACGCGGCTATCTGCTTGCGGGTGAGTTCTACGTCGATGTTCATAGCGTTGCACGTTTATTCCTGCGTTTCCTCGCCCGCGTCGGTGTCGCCTGCGCCCGTTTCGTGGATGCGGATTGTCACGGGCTGGGAAAATAACGCCTCGCCGCCCGCGCCCGTCACCTCGTTGGTTTGGCGGTTCTTCCATTCAGCCGAAAGGTTCGTTAGCAGGAATATCGCCGCGCCCACGTTTGGCGGTACGGGCTTGCGTTCCTTGATTTGCTTCGATATGACGGGCTTGCCCTCGCGGTCGCTGACGTACTCCGTGCGCGTCGTTTCGGCTTCGTAGCCCTGCGCGGCACGCGCCAAGGAATCGACGAGTTTCACGGATAGGTTGGCCTTGTAACGCTCTTTTGCATTTTGTAATGTTTCGGCAAATTCGGCGTTGTCACGCAGCCATCGGTAGTAGGTGCGCTGGTCAATCTTGAATGTGTCGAGGAATGAGTGCAACGGCGCACCGCCGTATTCGATAAGCCCGTGCGCGGCTACCCATTCGCCCATTTTATACGCCAGCGTTGCGTTGTATTTCATAATTCTTGCGTTTGTTTAAGCCCATAAAACAAAGGGGCGGGCGGGTGCAATATTGCAAGATAACAAACAATAACCTTTGATGATTGAGGGTTAATTTTTGGTTTATAATCTCGCTTGCCCGCCCCTTTCGGTTAATTCATGGGCAGTTTGTTTTGAGGGTTGTTTATTCTAGTTTTCATTTTCCCATATAGGCGGTAAATGTTATTTTTCGGGTGCAAAGATACGCATTTTTTCCGACATTCGCAAATTTTATCGCAACGTGTTTGCAAGAATTACACCATATTTGCAAAATTTATCGCTGAATCGTCGCCGCGCGTTTGGATATTTGCCCGAAATTCGCTATCTTTGCGCCGAACATAATCTTTGTCGTTTGTCGGCATTGGTTAATGTTATTTGCTTTTAGAAACGCCCCGCCCGTGATGGGTAGGGCGTTTCGCCATATTTCGCGTCTGCTGCGCGTTCGTTCATCCGTCGGGCAATTTATCGCCCGTTGCATAAAACGCCGCCAAAACGCATCCATACGCGTCTGCGAGGCGTTGCAGCACGTCGGCGGGGATTGGCTTGATGCGTCGCGGGTGTTCTATCGCCATAATGACTTGATGCTTCACGCCCAGCGCGGCGGCGGCGGTGTGCAACGTGTACCCTGCCGCGATGCGTGCCGCCTTGATGCGGGCGGGGTCGGGCGGGTTCGTCGCGCGGCGTGCCTCGACGTATGCGCGGTATTGCTCACGGCTTGCCCGCAGTTTGCGCGTGCGGTATTCGGGGTTCGCGTGGTATTCGCGGCGCATCCAATCCCGTTGGCGCATTAGGTAGTATTCGCGGGCTATCGGGTCGGCGATGGTGTCCTTGTAGTATCTGCTGCTTCGTGTCATATCCTTGCCTTTACGTTCTTTATTTCGCCGTATTCGTCGCGCTCGACGTAGAAGCGGAACGCCGCGCCGTTGCGAAAACGTGTGAGGGCTTCGCGGTCACGCAGGATGCACTTGCACACCGCCTGCATATATTGGCGGTTGAGGTTACGCAGGGCGGCACGCTCGCGGGGCAGTTGCGAAAGCATCGCCAGCATCATATCGGCTGCGCCCTGCCAATAGTCCGTGTACGCGGTGCGGCGGCACGACTGCTCGACGTAGCGCATTTCGTCCTCACCGAAAAGCATCTTTTGCACGAATACGCGACGTTTGCGTTTGGGTTTCATTGTTCGGGCTTCGTTAAAGAGTAATGCTCCAAAAATTCCGATTCGTTGTATTCCTCGCACCATTTCCAATTCAGCGAATAGACGCGGTACATCTGGCGGTGCGGTAAATATGTGAGGTTCGGGTAGAATTTCCCAGCGTCCATCCAGCCGCGCGCGACGTAGCACCCGTCGGGCTTGATTATCTCGCAGTCGCTGCAACTGAAATCGTCGGGCTTTATCTTGTGGTCGGCGTAGCACTTGCCCAAATCCTTGCCGCCGTTGCGGTAGCATAGCCCGTCCTTTGCCTTGATGCACTCGTCGCACTTGTGGCTGCATTGGATGATGGCGGGGAAATACGAAAGTATCTCGTCATTGGCGCGGTAGGCCATTCGGTAGAAGCACGGGTATATCGTGCCGTCCTTTTCCTCGATGCCGTAGCCCGTATGCAAGCCCGTGAGTTCGTATTCCGTGCCGACTTGGTTGCATTTCTTGCGGCGTTCGCTCTTTGCCATCCGCTTGAACGATTCCTCGGTCACTCGCAGGCGTATCGTCACGCGCTGGTGCAGACGCAGGGGAAACGGGGCGTGTTCCTTGATGTATCGGCGTTCTGCGGCGCGGTAGCGGCGTTCGATTTTCTTTATCTCGGCTTCGGTCGCCTTTTCTTGTGCTTTCAGTTCTTCGTATGTCATATTGGTTTGTTTTATGCCTGCCCCGCCGAAACGGGGCGGGCGGGTTGGTGTTTAGAATGATGATGCTTCGGCGAAATCGAACAACGTGGCTTCGCTCTTTGTGGCCTCCATCTTTTTGATGTTTTTGATGGCCTCGTTAAAGTACGATTCTTTCAGCTCAAAACCGATGCCGAAACGTTCAAGTTTAACGGCGGTGTAAACCTCCGAACCGATACCCAAGAAAGGTGTCAGCACCTTGTCGCCCTTGTTGCTCCAAAGATGCACGGCGCGCTCGATGGTGTCAAGTTGCAGGGGGCAAATATGCTTTTCGTCCTCGCCATCCCTGCCAGCGTTGGCGTTGAGCGTGTTCCCGTAGTCAATATCCATCCACACGGGCGAAGCATACTTTTGCCAAGTATCGACGGAAATATCACATTTGACGGGGTGCTGGTGTTCGCTGCCATCCTCTTTGCGGAAAACCATCAGATAGTCGGGGATTCCCACGCGGCTCATTGCTGCGTCTTTCTTCACCTGCTTGTGCAACAATCCAAGTGCTTTCGTGCGCTGCATTTCGGTCACGGGGTTCTTCCAGATGGTGACGCGGGAATGATAGATAAAGCCCGCTTCGGTGAACGCCTCCAAAATCATTCCGCTAAAATCACGCAGGCCGATATAACCCTCTTTGCCCTTTTGTATCGGCAAGTCCATACAATGCACGGCGACGTTGCGCCCGTTCCACATTACGCGGTACAACTCACGCACAAGAAACTTGAACGCAAAGAAAAATTCCTTGTAGTCCTTGCTGTTGCCCATATCCTCCAACTTGTCGGAATATGTGTAAAGTTCGGCAAACGGGGGCGAAAAGATGCTGAAACCGATGCTATTGTCTGCCACCTCACGAATGCGCTGCACGCAGTCGCCCAACTGAATACTGCAAAACTCCGAAGAATACTCTTTTTGTACGTCCATTTTCTTTAATACGATTTGTTTGTTAATATTGCGGCACATTGCCTTTGTCATTGCATCCTGCATTGTCTTGAATGCCTGCTGCTTTACCTCAAAACTCTTTTTAACGTTCTGCATCGTGTCGGTGGTGATAAGGTAGATATTCACCTGCTCGGCCTGCCCGAAACGATATGAGCGACGTATGCCTTGGTATGTGGCTTCAAATGAAAAGTCCATCGACGCGAAAATTTGGTTGTGGCAATTTTGATAATTCAAACCAAACTGCGCAATCTTTAATTTCGTGATAAGCACGCGGAATTTGCCCTGCCCGAAGCCCAAAAGCGTGTCTTTCTTGTATTCGGGCTTGTCGCTGCCCTTTACCTCGATTGCGTCGGGGATAAGGTCGCGCAGCATCTTGCCATCCTCGTCGTGGCCTATCCAAACAATGAAATTCTCGTTTGAGCCGTTCACGATGTCGGCGACGCGACGCAGGCGCAAATCCATCGTGGCGCGTAGTTCCTTGTGGTAGTCGGTCGCGCTGACTGCGATGTCGTTAAACAAAAGCCCGTTGTCGCGCTTCTCGGTGATGCACATTTCCTCGATAACGTTAAGCGGCGGCAATTCGTACCCGTCGGCGTTGTAGCCGATGTCGGCTGGATTGTTCAGCATAACCGCCCAAGTGCTTACGAAATCCCAAAACGCCTGCTTCGCGTGGCCTTTCAGCCGCCAATCGCTTGTGCTGCCGCCGTCGTGTACGAAATACATTGCCAGCATTTCGTTGCGGCTCATTACGTTCAAAAACTCGGCGTGGTTGCAAAGTTCCGTCGTGTCGTTGGGTGATGGTGTCGCGGTGCAACAAAGTTTGTAGGGGGTATTGTTGAATTTCTCAATTAACGCCGTGCGCGTCTTTCCGTCGAAATTCTTTAATATGGATGATTCGTCGAGGATAACGCCCAAGAAATAGGCCGCATCCACGTTGTCGATATTGTCGTAGTTGGTTATCCAAATGCGGGTGTCGCCCTGCACCTCGTCCATCGTTCGGAAAGATTCAATCTTATAGCCGAACTTTGCGCCCTCTTGTATCGTCTGCCCTACAACGGCCAAAGGTGCAACGATAAGGATAAGCCCGCCATCATTGTGCGTGCTGACTTTCTGCGCCCATTCGATTTGCTGAAAGGTCTTGCCAAGTCCGCAATCCTCAAACAATGCGAAACGCCCTGCTTTCAATGCGCGGGTGACGCAGTATTTTTGAAAGTCGAAAAGTGCTGGGTTGAGTTCGTCACCCGTCACGTCGAAGCCGCTTTGTATGGTACGTTTGCGCTTCGTTTCAAGAAATTTGTAATACGAATTTAAGTTTGTCATTTTGGGTTGAATGTTATTTGCTTTTGGTTATTGTTGGTTAAATCTTTTTTGTTATGCCGCCCAAGGATAGCGGCGGCACGTTCACGCCCTGCTCTGCCATTTGGCGGCGGTATTCCTCGAACGTCACGACCTTGTCCTGCGTGGCGCGCGCCTGCTGGCGTTTGTTGCTCTCAATGCGGGTTATCGCGTCGCGGCGTTCCTGCAAGAATGTGCCGAAAGCAACGCCTATCTTTTGCGGGTCGATGTTGCCGTAGGTCTGCCCGTACTCGCCCGCGATGTAACGCGAAACGAATAACAACAACTCCGTCACCTTGATATAACCCTTGTCGAGAAAAAGGTTCTGCACGAATATCTCCTGCGCCGCCGCCAACTTGTCGCGCGTGCCCGACATAAGCCCGATATACGCGATTAAATCCACAAGCCACACGCGAAACGCCGCGCCGTAGGCTTCATTCAATGCGTAGAGCGTCGGGGCGTTCCCGTCGTGGCATCGGTCGGCATTGCTCGGCATATAGTAGTCGGGATGCTTGACGATGCTGAAAACCGCGTCAAAATGCGCCATCGTCGGGAAACGTTGCAGGATTGCCACCGCCCGCGACGATTGAACGGGCAAGTTCGTGCTGCTGCCTCCAATATTCGTTTTCGGCTGCGCGTTCGTTAAGATGTCTGCTTCCATAATCGGTAGTTTGTTTGTCGTTGTATTTGCCCTCCAGCACCTTGACGTAGTTTGAATCGTTTTCGATTATCCAATCAAACGTCGCTTCCCATTTGTGCGAGTTCTGCCCGCGACAAAACGATGATGCTGCAATGGCGTTGCAAATCTCGCGGAATGTGTTTCGTGCGTCAGCCCCGCCCGCCTGCCAATCACGCAGGCGACACCGCGCTTTTTCTTGGCGTTTGGTTGTCATCTTCATAACCTTTTGCAGGCCAGCAGGCGCACAAATTTCATTCCAAATTTGACAAACCTCGTTAGAGGTTATATTATCTACAATTGATAATGATTCGTTAGAATTATTATCTTGTATATCCTTATTCTTTTCCTTATCCTTTTCCTTTATTCCTTTATCCTTTTCCTTATTGTTGGTTTTTTGTTGGTTTTCTGATGGATTTTTGATGGATTTCTGTTGGTTTTTTTGGTGGTTAATTTCCTCAAAATCAACATTTTCAGTAATTGGAGTTTTTCGGGCGTTTTGATTTCCAAATTTGCCGCCGCCTATCATTCCCGCATTACTTTTGTTTATTGTCGCTTGAATATTCGGGCGAATAGCCGCCCAAATTGAACGGGCGATTGGTGATTCAAAACGCGGTTCTTTGCCCTCAAATGCCAAGAACATAATCGCCCTAAACAACGCCAATTGTTCAGCGTCGGGCAATTCGCGCAAGGCTTCAAAATAGGATGCAAAGAAAGTTATTCGGTTGCGTTTCATAATTTCAAATAGTCATTAACGGCCTGCATAAATGATTCGACGGAATTGCAAACGCGGTACATATACCCCTGCATCGTCACCGCCTGCTCCCATTGCTTTTGTTCGGGGCGTTGTCTGCCGTTGCCGCGCTTCATTTCCACGAAAAGCCCGTGAAACCCGCCGCGCGGAACAAATAGGGCGATGTCGGCTGCGCCCTTTCGCAAACCCATTGCCCGCAACGTCGCGCCCTGCTTCGGGGTGCATAAACGCTCGTTCGGGATATGAATGAGCAGGCCAGCCTCATACGTCTTGCGGTATTGCGTGGCAAACCAATTCACGCAGGCAATTTGCGTCTTGTATTCGTATGGCTCGGCGGGTTTGCGGGGCTTCGCCTTTTTCGGGGCTGGGGCGTTGCCCGTAATGCCCGCCAAGACCATACGATTGTATTCATCGACTGAAATGCTCATATCGCCTTTGTCGCTACAAATTTCCAGCCGCGCGATTTGAGGAATTCGATGCACGTCTGCTCGTCGAGGTCGAAAATTTCGCGTTCTACGGCGTTTTGTTCTTCGGGCGGGCAATTCATCGGTTTTGCATCCTGCGGCGATTCTGCGCCCGTTTGCGGGGCAATGGCGGGCGATTCCTCACGCGGTGCGGTTTTACCTGCTACGCTTTCGCCGTGTCCTATATCTACCGACGAAACAAAAGCGGGGTTTTGCGTGGTTTCCTGCCATCGTTCTTCGCTTTCGGCGGCACGCGCGGCCATTTCCTCGCGCTGCGCCTGCTTCATCCCGTGCTTGTATGCGTAGTCACGCGCCAGCACCTCGGCGACGTATTCATCCGTGATGTCGCGGTCTGCAATGTCGTGGATGATGGCCTTGTTAATGCTCGTTAGGTTTTGGTCGCGGAAAAACTTGTCACCGCGAATCTTGCCCGTCTTGTAATAATACGCCTTTGCTTGCAGCAATGCGACAAGTGCGCGGCGTTTGCGCTCATCTTTCTTGTGTCGGTTCATTTTGTTTTTATTGTTGCCCTCGCAGGCGTTCGCAGAATTTTTGAAGTCGCATACAATCGTTATAATCGTCAGCGTCGGGGAAGTCGAACCCGTCGCAGTAGTCAAGACACCATTTGCGGAAGTTTTCGATGGCCTGCGTCATTTCCTCTTTCGTGAGGTCGCTTGAATGGCGCAACCGCGTAAACGTGCGCCCGTTCTTGTCGGTTTCCCGATATACGAATAAATCGGGGTTCGCGGCACGCTTGAAATATTCATCCTTGACGCATTCCTTGGACACGCCCAAATGGTAGCCCAAAAACTCGCAGCACAAATGAAGATAGTTGTTTTGGTTCGTCGTTTGGCGTTGTTTCTCGGTAACGTCCAGCCAAAGCGATTCGCCGCGCGGTAGCCCGCCCGCCTTTGCGATTAGGCGGGCAAGGCGTGCCGTGAGTTTCTTTGCGTCGCTGGGGTCGGCAAGGTCATAAAGCATAGCGTCAAATCGTTATGGTGATAGACCCTGCAACGCGCGTCACCGATTCATACGGCGTGAAATCAATGTCGGGATGATCCACGCGGAAACGTTTGAGGTCGAAAGCGGCGCGGGTGCTTTCATACTTGCGTGTGATGCGCATCGTATCGGTCGCCCACGTCTTTTGTTCCTTTGCCACCATATCGGCCAAAATCTTGGCCTTGATTTCCGCAAGTTCCTTGTCGGCTGCGTCGCGCTGCTGGGTGAGTTCGCGGATGCGCTGCTCCATATCGCGCACCTCATCTGGGATGGCGTAGGGGTTTTTGAATTGCCCGCCTGCTGCATCGGTGTCGAGCAAGTCCTTTACGATTTCGGTGGGGATGCGCGTCACCTCGAATGCGTTGGCGATATGGTCGAAGCCGCCCGTGCGCTTCTGCTTGTTGCGGATATGCAAAACCAGCAACTTATCTACGTGCGCCTTTTTGTTCACCAACTCAAAAAGGTAGGCGTAAATGGATAACTGCCAGCGCACCTTTTCGCGCTTGTCGGGTGTCATCTGCCCGTAGGTCTTGATGTCGGCCAGCGTAAACGTATCATCGCCCGTGCGGTAAACCTTGTCGATATTGGATGCCCACATCTTGCCGTCCGTCACGTTATACTCGCTGGCTTCGTGATTCAACCCGTATTTGAGGCAGATGTCGATGTAGTCGGCGACTTCCTGCGTGCCGTCGTTGTCTGCCCAATTAATGTCGAAACGCTCGATGCTTTCGTGTACGCTTGTGCCGTAGTCGGCGGCGGCGTTCAGCACCTCATCCGATATGCCTGCAAACTCGTCGGGGAATAGTTGGCGTTGCAGCATTCCCGTGATGCCCGAAAGGGGCTGCCCCTTTAATGTGTAGGTGTGGTTTGTAGCGTCGAAAATAACGCCCGTTTGCTTCAAATTTACTTTTGTCATATCTTTATCGTTGTTTATTTGGTTGGTGTTATGCCGCGTTTTGGATGCGCTGCTTGGCGGCGGTGAAAGCGGCCACGAAATCGGTGTTGTCGGAAACCTCGCGGGCGTGGTCGTTATAATACGCCAGCAGGTCGGTGAGGTTGTTGATGCGGTTAAGCACGTCGAGGTTGAACGCCTGTCCGCGCTGCTCAATGATGTACTGCGAAATGGGTTGGGCTTGGCGTGCCTGCTGAACGTATGCGGGTTGCGCGGGGCGTTGTGCCTGCTGGCGCACGGGTGCGGGCTTCACGGCTGGGGCTACGGGGTTGCCGTCCTCGTCGAGTGCTTCGGGCAAATCCTCACCCGCGTAGATGTAGAGGCCGAGGCCGAACATTGCAAGGTTCTTCACCAAACAACGCATAATTGTCTTGTTCACGTCAAACATTGTTGCCGCGTTGCAGGTCTTATCGACAAAACGCTTCTGCTTGTCATTCCATACGGAATAACTATACGCTTCAAACCTCATCGCCTTGTTTGCGCCATCCATCACGGGCAGCCACATTTCGTAGGTCAGCCCGCCCGCCGTTACCTCCGTGTAGCACATAATGCCGAGGCGGTCATCTGCGAAATACGGAAGATTCGTCGCTGGGTCTTTCTTCACGTTGTAGGATGCATCGGGGTAGATTTTCTTGAATTCTGCCCACGCCCAAGCCCACGAAAGATAGGTGAGGCCGTTTTTCATTTCGGTCTTGTCGTTCACGTTGCGGCCAGCCATTTCGATAAAAGCCGCCTTTTGAGCCTGCTGCAATTCGGTCAGCACGGCGTTTTTGTTTTCCTTTGCCATTGGTTTTAATGTTTAGGGGTTAATAATTGGTTAGATGTTATTTGCTAAATACTCGCCCGCTTTCTTCACGGGTCGGGTATATGGTAGCAGATGCAGGCGACGGATGCGCCACTTGGCGTTTGCCGACGCGGTGCGCGGCGCGTAGTATTCAATCTTGCCGCCCTGCAATAGTTCGACAAGTTTCTTCGCACCGACAAGTCGCTGGGCTTCCTCATATCCGCAGAAACGGGTTCGGCGATTATCGTCCAATCGTGTGAGATAGGACGCAATGCAGGCGGTCGCAGCGTTTGAAATTGTTTGGGGTGTTAATGTCATTTGCTTTTAGTTTGAAATAGGGTTAGCCCGTAAATACGGATTTCTTTAATTGTTGTTTCGGGGCGTGCGTGCTTCGCCAAATTGAGCAATACAAGTTCGTGCGTCGTGTTGATGTTCCACTTGCGCATAATGTTGCGTTTATGGGTGCGTGCCGTCCACACCATCATATTGAGGCGGTCGGCTACCTCCGCGTCGCGTAATCCCCTGCAATACTCGTCGGCCACGCGCTGCTCCATCGGTGAAAGGCTTGCAGCCTACGCCACGCGAATTACATAGAATTTGAATTGCAGGCGTTCAACTCGCGTGCGCCATCGGGCTGGGGCGTGTGTTCGGTTCAGCGTCGAAACGCGCGACGTGAGCGAACTCTTGTGCGACGCGCTGAACTCATACGCCTGCCCAACGTCCAGCGATAGCAGGGCTTCGTCTATGCGTTTGCCTGCTGGGGTCGGGATAAGAACATAATCTTTTGTCATTTGCTTAAAATTGTTAAAATGTTATTTTTTGGTACGCTAAAAGTTTGCGATATTGCGAATAATTCGCTATATTTGCGGCGTAAACCAATTTATTTCAACCGCAAATTTACGGCTTTTTTCCGAAAAACGCAAATTTTTCGCTGAATTTTTAAGGAAATTTAATGATTATCGCGTGTTTTATCGCAAATTTGCCGTTTATTCGCTAAAAATTTAACCAATATGGCAGGTCAATTTCCATATTCATCGGCTGCTGGCGAAGTCATCATCAAAGGCATTTTAGCCAAACTTGATATGACTATACCGCAACTATGCGCCGCAACGGGTTTGGGCTATTCAGCCCTGCAACGCCTCTACAACGGGGAAACGAAACGCATCACCCAGCCCGTCTATGATGCCTTGAAAAAACGCTGGCCGCATCTGCGCGACGAATACCTCAAAAGCGCGGAGTTGCCCGTTTTCGATAACGAGGACGAAACGCCAAAGGATTCGTTCAACATCATCGACATCTTGCAGAACGCCCGCCGCATACTCGATGACGCGGTGAAACGCTCCAACGAATTAAAATTGTATGAGCAGGAACTGAACGAGCGCGCCCGCCGCCTCGATGAACGCGCGGCACAACTCGACCAAATAACCCTGCAAATAATGCAGCGTGAGGGCGACGATAACGGCGTTAAATTGGTGTGAGCGTGCCGATTTGTTGTCCGTCACCCTGCGCCCGCCTGCAAAGGTTTTTGAGTTTCAAGCATTTACACCACGTTTTCGTATTTCTATTCCAACACTATGAGGACGATATTGAGGGATAGCACGTTACGCCCCACATCTTATATTTACCGCGTGCGCGCGCCGCATATTTGCGCACTTTCGCGTTGTCCGTTTTGTTGTCCGTTATGAATCTGCGTTTTGTTATATTGCCCGCAAAGGTCTTGCAGGATGGTCGCCACCGCATACGCCTTGCGCTATCACACAACGGCGCGACGCGATACATTATGACCGACCACTACCTTGCTTCGCCGCGCCTGCTCGTCAATGGTGAGGTGTCGGGTCGCGTGGCTGGGGCGCGCGAAATAAACCTATCCCTGCGAAAGCAAAAGGACACCATCGAAAGGGCGTACCACGAAATAGAGGGCGCAAACTATATGACGTGCGCCGAGGTTGTCGCCAGCATCAAAGAGCGATTGGCCGAAAACAAGCCGCGCACCCTGCACGCCGTGTTTGCGGAAATCGTCGAACTCAAACAACTTGCAGGGAAACGCCCAAATACGCTTTTCACATACGCACAAGCGGCGCAGATATTGGCGCGGTTCTTCCCGCCTACCAAAACAATGCAGTCGCTCACCGAGGGCGACGTGATGCGCCTTATGGCGTGGATGCACGGGCAAAGGATGAAAGATGCAAAGGATGGGCGCGTCGGTTACTCTCAATCCAGCATCGAAAAGGTACTGCTGAAACTGAAAGCCGCGTATATGTATGCCGTGCGCCACCAATACTTTTCACCGCGTTTGGATATATGGGAAAATATAAGCATCCCCAATTCGGGGCGGCGTGATTGTGCGTTGCCGGTTGAGGAACTGCGCCGCCTGCGTGATGCGGATTTGTCGGGGTATCGTGAGGAACTGCGCGACGTGTTTATGCTCTCGTTCTATTTGTGCGGAATGAACTTGATAGATATATACGCCGTGAACCTTTCGGGCGACGTGCTGGCATACCAACGCATAAAGACCGAGGGGCGACGCAGGCCGACCGAGCAGACGCAATTCACCATCCAGCCTGAGGCACGGGCATTGATTGATAAATACACCGACGCGGGCGGGCGGTTCAGCATTCGCGGCGGGATAAGCAAGCGCAGCCTCGAAAGGTCGATGTATGAGTATTTCCCGAAGATGCGCACGGAGTTCGGTTTTGCCCGTCAATTCGTGTTCTATTCGGCGCGGCATACCTTTGCGCAGTTGTGCCACGAATTAGGCGTGCCCGATAGCGTGCTGGCGTATTGCATCGGCGACGTTCCCCGCGCTGGGTCAATCGACTTTTATCGTCAGACCACGCGCCGCCTTGCAGATAGGTACATTCGCCGCGTGTTCGATTTCGTTGCCAGCGACAAAAGCATCGACGATGTGATAGACGAAAGCGGGGAGGGCGTTTGATGCTCTCCCCGTTGCTGGGTTTGACGTGTTCGGATTTTCCGAACTACTGCGGCGCGCCTATCGCCTTGAACTTGTCGCACGTTTCCGTCGGCTCTACGGATAGGAAGCAGGGCGTTTTCTCGCCGTTGGCGTTCTCTATCTGCACCACGTTACGCAGGCACAAATGTACGCCGTCGGGTCGCGTCACCATATACTTGCAATCATTGCAGGGTTTCGTCGTTGCCATAGAGTTTCGTCAATTCGGGTATAACATAATGATTCGTCGAGAATAGCGCGCTGTTGGTGAGTTGGCGCGTCCAATTCCCGTGCGAGGGCGACCAATGGAAGCCGTGCGCCTTGCACACCTTGCAGGCTTCGGGCGATGGCTTGCCGTCAAATGTGACATTGATGCGCTCACCCGTGTAGTTGAACTCCACCGAGCCGAAAGCATAGTCGCGGGTTTCGTCGGTCTTGCCGAGGTTGCGGGTTTTCTGCTCAATCAATCCCGACAGCCTGCGAATTTCGGCGTTGTTGTTCGATAACTGATATTGCGCAAAGCCAAGCCCGCCGAAGCAGTTGGGCGTGAGCAATAGGTTGGCGTTGGCCTGCGACAATCCCAAAGCCATCAGTTCGTCGAGTTTCTCCATTTCGGATAGTTTGCCGTTGCGGATGATTTTGTTTGCCGCTTTCATCTGCTCCTGCAACTCCGTGCGCTGGTCTAACTTGTTTTGCAGGCGTTCCACCTCATCCCAGCCACGCAGACGGGTTTGAGCGTTGGCGCGCTTGATAACCCGCGCCGCCCAATCGAATAGACGCTGGCGGGCGTTGTGTTCGGCGGCGTTGGTCTTTTCGTGTCGGCGGTTGTTGAAATTGCCCGCGCCCGTGACCATCACCGAGAAGCAGCGCGACATCGCGCCCCACCATTGCAGCGTTTTCTCGATGTAGCGGGCTTCATAGTCGGCGTGCATTTCGGCGGGTATCTGCGCCAAGAATAGCGTAAGCCCGTTGTCGAGGTCTTGCATTAGACTTTGCCCAAATCGTTCGGGGTCAAGTGAAATGCCCTGCGCGGCACGTCTTGCCGCATCCTTGTGTTTCAATACTGAATCTCTCATTTTGTTTGTTGGTTTTAATTGGTTATTGTTATTTGCTGGGTAAATCCGCAACGTGACGAAATACCCGTTTTATTTGCGTTCTGCGCGGTTTTCTCTATTTGCAGGACAAATCCCAAAGGGCGGGAATGAACGCCCGCCCTGCGGCATTTATCGCGCGTCGTCCTGCGTATTCATATACTCCGCGAATAGCGGGCAGCGCATACAATCGCCGTTGCAATCCTTTTGCTTTTCGCAGGCTTGGTCGAGTTCGTATTCAGTCATAGCGGTCAATCGTTGATAAGGATTATTTCAATATTACCGACAATCACCTTGCGGTCAAAAAGCAGGGTTACAAATTCGTCGGCACTCAATCGGAAGTCATAGCCGCCGTTGGTGGCGACGTGTACCAACTTTTCGCTCTTGGCGACCTCACGGATTTTGCAGAATGTCGGCACGGGTGTTTCGTCGTATGCAAAGATGATGCAAACGTCGTGGCCTTGCAGGATGGTTTGCTTTGCCATATCGGTCAATCATTAACGAGGGTTAAATAATAGTCGCCCAGCACTACGCCGCCGCTTTCGGTAAACTCATCAAATTCGGCATTCGTCAGCGCGAAATCGACCTTGCCAATGGTGAGCGTTACGCCGTTATCGTCACAATGTAGATTTTCGATTTTGCCCTCGCTCACGGCTGGCTCGCCATCTTCCATATAACGCAGGCGAACCTCACGCCCTATCAATGACGATTGTTTGCCATCGTTAGCCGCGTCGATGATGCGGGCGAATGTTTCTGCCCATTCCTGCGCGCTGGCGGCGTATGCCTCGATGATGGGCTTGCCGCCGACCGTACACTTGGCGGGGTCGCCGCCTGCTGCAGCCACCCGTTCCTGCAACGCGATGCCCTTTTCAACGAAAAGCGGCGCGATGCTCAAAAAGATTTGTTTTGCTTCGTTTGTCATAATGGTTTGTTATTTGCTTATTGTGGGCGTATTGCCCATTTAATTGCGTTGTATTGCGTTTTAATGATGCGGGCGATAAAATGGCCGCGTTGCCATCAATCGCCCGCCATGCGTTGGTTGTGTTATAGTCCGTTTTGGCGTTTCACCTCATCGTAGAGGCTTTGCGCCGCCTGCTTCGCCGTTTTGTAGAAACTCTTGTTGTTTCGCTTGGTAAAGTATTGCAGGGTTTCGTTTTCGTGCAGGCGGTCAATCGCCAGCGTGTTATTCGTGCGACCCGTGTACTCTTTGCCGCGATAGGTGATTGTCACCTTATACTGACCCGTTCCTATCTGCTGGAACTTAACGCGGGATAATAGTTCGTCGGTGTTCATATTGCTTGGTGTTATTTGGTTGGTGTCATTGATGCGAAATTGTAGGTCTTGCGCATTGTGCGTCGCCCGTTCTCGTCGGCTGGCGAATAGATAAAGGTTTCGCCATTCAGTCGGTCGTAGATTCGGAACTCAAAGCGTTTCACGGACACGGGCTGCGTTTCCATTAGTTCGTGCGTCAGTTCCCGCGTCGCTGCAATCTTGCTGGCGTGTGCCGAAAGGTTCATATATCGGTTTGCGTACTGCTCGCCATTGATGAAAGCGGCGGCGGTGTAGCGGTTGTGTGCTTTAACTTGTGTCATAATCTTTAATTTTTTTAGGGTTGTTGTTATTGTTATTTGCTTTTTATCTCTTTTTCTACCGCAAATTTACGGCTTTTTCTTGATATTCGCAAGGATTTTGCGATAAATTTTGCGAAGATTCCATAAAATAGGGGCGAAAATACGCATTTTGCAAACCACATTTGCCAAATTTTGCGTAAATTCGCCCCACGATAGGGTTATTTGTCGGGATGCTGGGCGCGCCACATTGCGCCAGCCTCGAAAGCACCCTGCAAGTCGATGCCGTCGAAATAGTAATGCTTCGCCCGCCCGTTCCTCGCTTTCACATATTCCCGCGCGGCTCGCGTAACCTCAACGGGCGGGATTTTCACCGCGTCCGTCAGCGTCATTCGTTGGGTGCAATATGGGCGGTGTTTGACACCCTGCCAGCATCGTCCATCGTCGCCAAGATGGATGCAGCCCTCACACTTTACATTGTTTTCAGTCGTTGCCATTGTTCGTTTGTCATTTTGCCGCCACGCGAAATGCGAAACGGCGTGTAATGCGGGCGGCGGTTCGCCTGCTCCCGCGTCATTTTCTTTGCGCAGCCTGCAAAGCGGTAACGCATAACACGGGTGCAAACCGCCTCGGCGTTCCAACATACGCAGCCGTCGCACGTTCTCATCTCTTTCCCTGCCATTGCGACCTATTTATACAAATGGGCTTGCCATCGCGGACACAATGCCAGCCGATGCCCATTATTTCGGTATATTGCCAAAATGCGCACGTCGCGCACGTTCTCGTTTCGGATGATGTATTTGCCATTGCGTAGAATAAAACGCCGTAGAACGCAAAGAAACGGCGCAGGCGGCGGGCATAGCCTTTATTGAATAAAACCCGTGCGTAATCATTTTAATAGTTAATATTATGGATTGCGCCCGCCGCCGTTGCCCTGCGTTGCTTTACTTTCTCATAGGCGATTTTGTTTTAGGGGTTAAACATATCGGTTATAATTTCGGCTATAATATAGCCGCTTTAGGGTTATAAATCGTCAAGAGGTTTGCGCATCATATCGCCGTTGGCATCTTGCACAAAGACGGATTGGTGATTTTTAAGGAATGTAGCAAAGCCATTCTCGTTGATTTCTTTTAGACTTTCCTCAATGTCTTTTGCTAATTCTTCACGATACCACCTTGCACCAGACTCAAAAGCATCTGCGAGGTCTGCCCAGTCAAAGCATTCCATCTTCTTCTGCTCGTGAATCGAAATAGTCGATGACTCATCAAGTTTGCTATCGGCATACTCGATTGACTTTTTCATAATTAAATCTTCTTCCATAGTCGTATGGGTTATAATTCAGTAAGTGATTCTAACCTTTCCATTCCCGTCAATTCTTCGCCTTTTAGGAGTTTCCTAACTCCATTCAAAGCACCTTTGACGTTTCGTGATTGGCAGCAATCAGGTCTGCTCAAATTGATGTTGTGCTGAATCCTCAATGTATTTTCAATCGACGCAAGAAACCACCTTGGAACAGAAACCTGCGAATTGCTCTCTGCAAGTTCCTCCATCTTGTCGGCAATGTTAGCCAAATCCTCTTCAATGGAGTTGCCACCACCACCTTGATAAAAGAATCCAGTCTTTTTGCGCTCATCGAACAAGTCACAAGCATTGCAGTAGTTCCAACGCTTGCGCTTGTTTGGCTTGGCAAGACACCATCCTTTTGTGCCA
>Ga0326513_10000264_pt1 | contig 42338 bp, 49 predicted proteins | sample 2_2465_0518_D_FD_203654 | JGI IMG/M metagenome (GOLD analysis project Ga0326513, IMG submission 203654) | Bovine rumen microbial communities from UC Davis, California, United States - 2_2465_0518 | ecosystem: Host-associated > Mammals > Digestive system > Stomach > Rumen | place: USA... | reverse complement strand
TTACTCCCATATCATTCCACCTCTTCTACTTCATATTCCCAACCGCCTCCGCTCATAGCATAATCCGATGCAAGTTCAAATGCTTCTTCTTCGCTGTCCGCTTCTATATCGTCATACTCTTCATCGAGTATAACCCTTACTCTATATACTCCCATATCATTCTCCTTTCAAAACGGGCTGTCGGTGTAGGTGATAGGGACATTTTCCGCATGGGTTACGGTCTCGGGGTTGACATGGTCAGGCTTCTTCCCAAGCTCACGCTCAAGCATAGCAACCTTGTATTCAAGCTCGTGGAGTCTCTGCCACATATCCGACATTTCTCTTTCCCTGTTGAGCCTTCTTTCGTGCTCCCATCTCTCATGGGACTTGATATCTTCCAGTCTTTTTCGTGTTATAAACATCTTATTCTCCTTTCTTTCTGCTGTAGTATTTTGATGTGTAGAACCTACCTTCGGATGCCATCTTTATCCTACGCTTCTCAATAGCCTTTATATCGTAGTGCTGTTCCGCTATCTTGAGCCTCTCCTTGCGGAGCACCTCGCACTCTTTGGAAAATGCGAGGTATCTCTCACAAGTGATATGGCAGTTGGGTTCAGGACATCTGTCGGGACATCCGAGGCAAGGTGATGTTGGTTGTTTCATTGGTTACTCTCCTAATGTATTACTATAAAGTCATGTGTTAGTATCCCGTTGCTGATCACTACACAGTTTTGTCTGGGCTTGTTTAACACCTCGCCATCCATTATGAAGAACATCCTTTTACGGAACATCATCAACTGGTTTGCAGAGTCGAACGGCACTCCGTCGTTCAGCCACAGGAACGGCATTATGAGAGCGTACTTTAAGCCAAGTTCGTCGAGTCTTTTCACTACCTCTTTCTTTCTGGAAAAGGGCGGGTTCGATATGACCGCTTGTACCCCGTCTGGCGGGGCTGTTTTAAAAAAGTCGCCGTCTGTGCAGACCACCTTGTGACCGTGTTGCGGAAGCACTCTCTCAAATGCTCCGCCCCGATCATTAAAAGGTAGCCATACTCTCATCGGCTTTATAATGTGCTGTGCAATGATCTCGGCGTCCTTATCCTGTGTGAAGTATTCATCGCCACGGATACTTTCTACATCCATGATGTTATAGATGTTGATTTGCTCATTCATTGCTCGGTCTCCTCTGGTATCGGTATTCTGTATTCGATCTCCGCACCGCAGTTGGTGCAATGGCATATGTGGACGATACCCTCGCCTTCATATCCGAAGTCGTCGAAGTCGAAGTCGCTATCCCAGATGACTGCCTTCTTTAAACAATGGAAGCATTCGTACATCATTCCTTACCATCTGCCTTTCCGATCTCAAATACCCATGTGTCTTCTTCTGGATCAAGTCGGTACTTCATACTGTAGCCAGTCATCAACTGAAGCACTCTTTCCTTGGATATCCTGATCTCTTTAGTCTTCTCTCCGTAAGCCACCACGAGGAATGCTGAAGCGAAACTCTCAAGCCATCTTATCTGCTCGTCCTTGGCTTTTAAGAGAGACTCCTTGGTCTTTAGAGTCTTCATGTACATCTCGTGGTTCTTCTCGGCTACCATGTCACGGTCTGCTATCTGCTCCTCATAGACCTTGACCTTGCGGGACAGTTGACCATTCTCCCGCATCAGTTTGTTGATCTCTTTCTTCATCTCTTCGATTTGGTTTTCCATGATTTTCTCCTTTATAGTTTCATCGGGTAAGTCGGAAGCCCATATGCGTTCCATCTGGGATGCATACGGGCACGACTTCCAGTTTCTCATGCACATCGTTTTGATTACCTTGCGTTTCTCCGATAAGGTAGGGTAGTGCCTGATGGTATCCTCGCAAGTTATTGACTTCTTACGCTCCCTCTTGAAGTAGGGGCACATGATATATGTTTCCATTATTGTTCCCTTATAAAGCCGTCATTGATCCCGACTGCAAGTAAGTATGAGTAGGGGTCGGATATTGGTTCGTCATCTTCACGCCTTGATATCTTGGCATCCGTATATCGGATGAGTTGCATGAAGTTATCGAAGCCCTCACACAAGTCTTCCAGAACTGTTTGTTCCTCGCCTGTTAATCTTTTTAATATAGATAAGTCGTCATTAACCTTACTCTTACCTATACTTACCTTACCTATACTGACCTGTGTTGCCATTTGGTTGCCAAGTGGTTGCCAAGTGGTTGCCAGTTCCGTGTAAGACCCGTTATCCTTGAGTTGAAGTCGGGCAAATTCTTCCTGATACTGGGTAGGATTATAGCGGTCTTTCCTTAAAAGGTTATGCATCCGCCAGTGTTTGATGACGATGACCCCCGATTCAAATCCGAGGACAAATCTCTTGGCAAGTAGTATCTTGAGATCATCGTCGGACGCTCCTATCATCCTCGATATCTTCTTCGGGTTATTCACGAAGCCGTCGTCATCTGCTCTCATATTCAGGTGGAAGTAAAGAGCCTGTGCCGACATCGGCATATCCAGAAAAGCGTCGCTGTCAACGATCTTAAGTGTGAACATTCTTCTTTCAGCCATTGTCCCTTACCCCCGCAAACTCGATGAACTCTGTCTGCCTTTCCTGTCGCAAGTCTTCCACGACTTTGGTGGGCTTGAGTTTCGGGTTAAGTTCCATAGCTTTGCGTCTCGCTCTGGTGACGGACTCAAAGTCCGATACATGGTAGGTGTTGAAGTTCATCAGGAACTTATTCACCGATACATATGATATGCCATGCCTCTTGAGATACTCGGCATACAGTTTCTCGTCCGACTCCCTTAACTCTGGCATGGTTTCCAGAAGGTTAGTGATCTCGTTCTTAAGTGTGTTCAGTTTACTCATATCCATTCTCCTTTCATCCGATTACGAAACTGAATCCCCTGAAGGGTTCTTTGCTTTTGATGATGTACTCCATGAGTTCCACAGGGACTTTGATAGCCTGTGCACATTTGTCGATACTCTCGTACTCGATGTAGATGTTCTCTCTGGAGTTGAACTGGATGACCTTTGAGGTCTTGAGTCTCTTACGCTCTCTCTCCAGTCTCTTGAGGTCTCGCTTGGTAGTGCCGTTCATCTCATCGATGACCTCTTTGCGACTGCGGAAGTGGATGCCAAGGGCATAGCATTTGTCCTTGGCTTTCTTCTCGGTCTTCTCAAAGTCCTCTGCGGTCTTATAGAAGGGGCATTTACCTTCCAGACAGCCTTTGACGGGCTTCATGAGGGCTACGCACTCGTAGCCCAGTTTGCCCGCATTGACGCAGTTGGGGTTTGAAGGTGTCATTTTGTTTCACCTTCTTCCACCACATAGTCAACTTCGATGGGTTCGTCATAGTCGATGGTCGCTTCCGTGAAGTCTGTTGCGAGGTCGATGTCGGCTGTATGCTCATCCTGACTGGTGGCTCTTACATAGTCGGAAGCCATCGGTGCGAACTTCAAGGCTTTTTTCACGACTGTCTTCATCGCCATCGACTCCCAACTTGTATCCCAAGGAGAGTCATACTTTGCTTTAGAGAACTGTTTCCTGTGCTTGTTGATGTCATCAACGGACATGAACTCAAATCCGTATCCGCCAGAGATGAGGTGGTAGACGGCATACGCTCCGATGATCTCGCCTCTATCCTTCATGGCGGGGATGTGCTTGAGTTTGGGATCAAGTCCGAGTTCATATTCAAAAGTGTCGTTCTCATATACGATATGAGAAGAGATGTCCTTCAACTGTCCTGACCTGTGAGCCAGTTCGATGAGACCTTTATATGAAATCTGGAACTGTGCCTTGTCACCGTACGGAATAACATAGGCTTGCCCAAGCGAGGTGTTCGGCTCTAAACCACATTGGGCGGAACACAGAAGTGCACCTATAAGGGAAGTCTGTGAGCAGTCCGCCAACTTCGGATTACTTGCTACAGCATTCGCACATATCCTTGCGAATCTGTCGGGGGTGATGAAGGACGGAAGGGCGGTTGCGAATTTGTCCTTATAGGAGTAGATGAGGTCGCCGACGGTGGCTTTCTTATTATTCTTTTTAACTGCGGGTACGGTTGCGTTATTTACATTGATTGCGTTCTTCATTTTGATTCTTCCTTTCTCTTTATCTGGTTGAGTCTAAAGACTCTCGTTGAATTAACTGTTGAGTATGCTTCGTAGAGGTCGGGGTGGTCTGCTTTGAATCTCTTCGTGTCAAACGAGTTCTTCTGCTGTGTCTTCCACGAAGCCTTGTAGTTATCGGATAAGCCCAGTTCAGCATCTTGCATGGTGTCGCATATCTTTCCCCTGATCTCGTCCTTCTCGGCTTTGACACGGTTGGCAAGGTCATTCAGTTCGATGTACCTTTTGCCGAGTGCTTCAAAGTCGAAGTGGATCACGCTGTCGGGAGTCTCATTCGGATACAGCCTGATGAGTGCTTCCATGGCGGAGTCGCTTCCATCGGACTCGGGTCTTACTTTCTTGACCACATGGTTGTACCAGAAGTCAAGTTCCTTCTGCCTCATGGAGTTTATAAACTCCTGATTGCGGTCTATCTTGAGCCATGTGAACTTGAAGTTACTGGAGAATGCGATGTACATATATTCCCATCCCATGACCATCATGTAGTGCTGTACCTGATAGTAGTATTGGGTCGGTATCTCTCCGCTCTCGATGTCGTAGTCGCCTGAAGAGAAGTCGTTCATGGTCTTGCATTCCAGTCCCGCTTTCTCACCGACTATCAGTCTGTCGATGTTAGCGGTGAGGCAAGGGAAGTCATCGTCTGCATACATGAAGTTTGAGCGGATCACCTTCTTCCCAGTCTCTTCCGTGAATCTTTCAGCCACATACTCCTCAAGGTATGTGCCTCTTCTCATGGCTTCGTTTGTTTCCTTGTCGGGTACAAGACCCATCTTCTCGCACCAGAGTTCCAGTTCCGACTTCCAAGGCGACTGCCCGCAAGCGGATGCACTATCCGAACCCCCGATGGAGTTCCGTCTTATCTCAAGCCATTCATCACGGCTGATGTTTTTTACATTGATTATTTTCTTCGGCATTATGTCTTCCTTTCTTCGCCCTCTGTGAGAGCCTGTGTGCCCCGTGGGGCGGGTTTTATGTTTCGGTTGATAAATTGTTCGATTAAGGAATTGGCTCGCTCAAATCGTCCGTGAGAGTTTCCATCTTCTTCACGGTCATCTTGGCTATCTTCTCTTCCATCTTCTTCACATCCTCGACTAATTTCTTCATCGATGTCGCTTCGGATGATCTTATAAGGTGGGAAGGGAGTCCTGTCTGGGCAAGCATCCTGAAGTTCGGATAGTAGCCTGATACATTCCTGACTACTGTTGTGGTCTTGCCAGTCTTCTTATTGGTTGTCTCGTACTCCTCGTCTATCCAACAGCAAGCGTTGTCGGAGCGGAGTATGTACTTGCCTCTCTTTATCTCCATCAGTCCTCACCCCACAGTTCTATGAGTTTGTTGAGTTTATCGTTGAGGGCTATCATGTTGTTCCTCATCTCTCCGACCATGGCAACAAGTGTTATGAGGCATTGCTCCGAGCGATTGGTGAACATGGTCTCCTTGGTGGGTTCTTCAGGCTTGGGTTCGGGCTTTGGTTCTTCGGGTTTGTACTGCTCATACGGGATGTTGAATGCCAGTTCTAATGCCCTTGCCATAACAGGGGATATCTTGTTACTCTTGCAAGCGATGCCTAAAGCAGTTCGTGAGTATCCAAGTTCTTCGGATATCACTGTTATGTGTCCCTTGCTTAACACCAGTTCTCTTAACTTCTTGCCGTTGATAGGCATCATCGTTTTCTTTCTCATTTCTCATACTTCCTTTCTATTACTGCGACTATAACCATCAGCACGGCGGGGATTATCCACCACAGGCTTCTTAAGATTGCACTTTCCATAACTTGCTCCTTTCTATTCACAGACGATGGTGAGTTCCGTCTGCCATGTGACTCCTGAAAAGGGGTCTTCTATCAACTTGCTTATCTCTCTGGATGCTTCATCGAAGGTGTCGTAGCATCCGTAGTAGGTGTCGGTCTCGGTGTCCTTGATCCAGTAGTCTCCTCTCATACTCGGACTCCTTTCAGGGTGATCACGAACTCCGACAGACCGTTCTTTACGGTGATGTCTCTGTTCTCGTGTCTTCTTATCCAAGACTCGCACTCTTCCTTGCTCTTGCTTTCAAACCGCCAGAGTTCTCTTCCATCGGCTTTGAAAACTTCGTACACTCTGTACATCATGTCTCCTTTCTTTTTATGGTGGACTGTCAGTCTACCTGTTAGTTAAAAAAAATAGAGTCTCTCTCCTTGTCGGATAGGTGCAAAGCCTTACAGAGCGATACGATCTCGCTCAACTTGAATTCGACTTTGCCGTCCAACTTCTTATAGAGTGATACTCTGGACATACCCGTCCTCTGTGCGACAGCAGTCATAGTCATCCCGCTATCGCTTATACGGGTCTTCAATGAATCAAGTTTAACCATATGATATTCTCCTTTCTTACCTTGCGGACTTGTGACCGCCATCGGTAGCATTACCCCCTCATTGAAGAGGGGTCACTCTGCTTTTATATCTGTGTTAACTGCCATGAGTAGTAGTTCAGCCACTCTTTGGCTTCCTTTTTCAATCTGTAGTTGCGTGCTCTTTCCTTGAGCAAGTCCTTTGTTTCTTGGCTCTGGTAGTCTTTGGTGTAGTGCCTCATCTCAAACTGGTCAATCACGCCTTTGCTCCAGATGCGTTCGACTCTGTCCCTGTCGGACTGCCTTGACCTCTTGAGCCTTTCGGTGATGTACTTGGCTTCGTCTTCGCACCACTTGATCTCTCTGGTGTTCCACTCGACTTGACTCTCAAAGAAGGCTCTGTATTCTTCCTTTGTCATGACTCCGCTCCTTTCTCTAATCAAGTTTGGGAAGGGCATCCCCGTCCCATTCACGAATCTCGATAGGATCATCGCTTGCGGGTTCGCCAGTTGCGTAGTTATAGTCGCTTGGGAAGAGTTCGTAGTCGCCTGTGTAGACACCAAGCATTCCGTTTGCGGAAGACTTGAATGCGTACCATGCGGGGCGTTTGCACTCGACCTTCTTCAAGCCTCTCTTGGCAAGACCCTTTGCCGTGTATGAGGATGTCCAGACCACGCTTCCGTCAGGCATCTCGGCTCTTAACTTGAAGCCGTATCTGGTATCACACCACTTTGCCTTGACGAGAGTTCCGTCCAGAGTGGCGTACTCGGTGAACCAAGCACAGCCACCATTCTTTATGAGGTTGATCTTATCGTTGTTGTTACTGATGCCTCTTGACTCGCATCTCTGGGAGATGAAGCAATCATCCCAGTCGGTCTCCCAGTTGTTGATGCGTTCCAGTCTGTCATCGATAGCCCTGACGAGCCTTTCGTTCTCTGCTTCTAACTGCTTTATAAGTTCTGCTCCGTATACCATATTCATCTTCCTTTCTTCATCTGCGGGCTTGCAACCGCCATTGGCTACATTACAGAGGCTGTCGCCCCTGTGCTCTGTATTCTATGCTACCCAGATTACGAACTTCTTGAAGTCTATGCTTTCAACCTCGTACTTGCGTTCCGCTTCTTCTCTTGTGATGTCTTGCTCGACTACTTCCGCAAGGATCATGTAAGACTCGTCTGGGTTGTTGAGGTGTCTCTTAACGGTGTAGCGGGCGGTTGCTCTTCTTAACTCATCATATATACGGGTGAGGTCTGCGTACTGCTCTGTGGTGTCTCTTCCAGAATCCTCAAGTTCTGCCATGTAGTGGTTAACTGCTCTCCTCATTAAGATGAGGTCTGCCTTTGTGATATTCATTGTCATTGTGTTACCTTCCTTTCTTCAGCACCGAGGTGCTATCCAAACCACGGTAGACTCTCCGTCCACCCTCTTCAATATATCACCGAGTGGACTGTCTGTCAACCACAATTTACAAATTTGTTGAAAAAAGTTTTCGGATGTGGTAGAATTTAAGCAGAAAAGAGGTGATGACAATGTTGGAACTTTACCAGAATATCAAGGCAAGAAGAATAGAACTCGGCTTATCGCAGACACAACTCGCAGAACTTACTGGCTATGCTGATAAGAGTGCCATCTCCAAGATAGAAAAAGGAATGAGAGATATACCGCAGAGCAAGCTGATGGCTTTTGCCGTTGCTCTCAAGACCACTCCGAGTGATCTCGTAGGAAGTACGGAAGACAATGAGTACCGTCTTATAGAGATGTTCGGGAAACTGGATGACGAAGGGCAGAACAAAGTCATTGAGTATGTGTCGGACATACTCGCCTCTGGAAGATATTCCATATAGATAATAGTTATTGATTGCATTGAATAAGCATACGCATGGATGAATAGTATTCCCAAGCTTGAAAGGCGGGTTCGACTCCCGTCTCTTGCTCCAAAAGCGAATAAATATCCATCCATGCTTATGCAGAAAGGGTGGATATTTTTATATTATGGAGACCATAAGAGACCTGTATAACTTCTATGTATCGGTGTATCGGAAAGATCGCTCGGACATAGTTAAAAGGAATTATAAATACAACATGGAACGGTATATGCTACGGTATATCGGGGATAAAGCCATTCAGGATGTATCGCCTACGGAACTCCAACTGCTCTTAAATGAGATGGAAGGAAAGTCACAGACCACGATCAGGTCTGTATTCGGTGACATACGGCTCATCATCCGTCATGCGTATATGGATGGATATATATCCAGAGATTTTGAACGGTACTTACAAGCACCAAAGTCTTGCAAGGTAGGGATGAGGCGGGCTTTGACACCTGTTGAGAGGCAGACGGTCATAACGGTAGCACAGACTAATCCGAAGTATTACGCCATGCTCTTTATGATCCTGTGCGGATGCAGACCGAGTGAAGCATACGGGATATGTAAGGAAGACATCGATTTTGAGAAGGAAACTGTCCATATCCGTGGTACGAAGACAGTCCTCTCCGACAGAGTCGTACCTTGCCCGAGGATTATATTGACCATCGCAGAAAAATCGCTCACAGGCGAAATTACGAGGTCGGAAACAGGCTTGAAAGTGTCAAATGAGTGCCAGAGACGGATATGGAAGCAATTCTGGACTGACTGCCATAAGTACCTTGGCGGGAAGATTTACAGGAACAAACCAGTCCCGCCTTACCCTTTTGGAGATGATCTCACGGCATACAACCTACGCCATGAATACTGCACGGAGTTAGCCAGAAACGGTGTGGACATCCGAATCACTCAAAGGCTGATGGGACACTCATCCTATGAGATGACTCTCAAGGTATATACCAACCTCACCGATCAGGACATCTGTACTGATGAGGTGAGGAAGATAATAAACAAAAACACGCCCTTTACAGGGTGATTTATATCGGCTATGATTTAAGTAAGCGAGAAGACATATGCTACGGGTGTTTAACTCATCACTTCCTTTCTTCCCGTAGCTGTCATAAGACCAATTTTCATAACCAAAACTCCTAAGTGAATAACTGATCAACTCCAGAAAACTCCTCATCCCCAAACCGAGGAGTTTTTTGGTGTCTTTATTTCCGTACCCTTCTCTTGTTTCTTTTTCTTTTATTTATTTTCTTTTTCTTTTTTCTCTTCGGCTATTCTGTTCAAGGGTATTATATTATGACATTATGATTATCCTATGAGCCCTACCTATCAAAACTATGGGTGGGTTTTTTTATTGTCTTTATTTTGGTACTTCTTAATTATGAGTCGCAGAAAGATAGATTGGGATGCAATCAAAACTGAATATGTGACTGGGGATATGGGTCAGAACGCACTCATCAAGAAGTATAAGATTGACCAGAAGTTAGTCGCTAAACATAGCAAACAAGATGGATGGGTCAAGGCTCGTAAAGAATACAGGGAGAAAGTCCAAGCGAAAGCCCAAGAAAAATCCGCTAATAAGAGAGCGAATGAACTGGCGGGTCTTTTGGATTCATCATATAGGATGAGAGACATCATCCAGAATGCGGTGAATGATCCAGTACAGTTCAACCGATACCTTGTAACCAAAGGTCGTAAAGGCGGTGAATTTGAGACCGTAGAAGAGGTTTATGACAAGGTCGATACAAAGGCTATCCGAGAGATGACACAGGCTCTAAAGGCTGTTGAAGGGCTTATAAGGTCACTTAACAACATACCTACAGAAGCAGAGATGCAGAGACTCCAACTTGAGCGTGAGAGGTTTGAGATGGAGAAAGAGAAGTGGGAGCGTGAGAAGGCTGAACAGTCATCGGCACATGAAGTCCGTGTTGTATTCGATACGGATGATCTTGAGGGGTGGACAGAATGATGCACCCATATAAGGAAAGGGGGTGTATGCCATGCCCGTCCAAGTATTAAAATTAGGAGTTCCTTCCGAGAAGCAGAAGTTATTCCTGACCGACAAGCACAGATATGTCGGTTTTGGCGGGGCTTAACGCCAGAGGTGGCGGTAAGTCGTGGGCTATCCGTACAAAGGCTGTGGGACTGGCATATGCTCATGCGGGCATTAAACAGGTCATAGTGCGTAGGACTTATCCAGAACTGCGAGAGAACCACATCATACCCTTATGTGAGACTCTCCATGTACACGACAGCGATCCCAAGAAGAGACTGGCAAAGTACAACGACAGCAAGAAGGACATAACCTTCCCTAACGGCTCTCGTATCATCTTTAAGTATTGTGCCAATGCTTCCGATGTTGAGACATTCCAAGGCTTGGAATGTGATGTCATGTACATTGACGAGGCAACTCTTATCCCCGAGGAGAGCGTCAAGAAACTGAATGCCATCGTCCGTGGTGCTAATGATTTCCCGAAGAGGACATACTACACCTGTAATCCTAACGGAGTCGGTCTTCAATGGTTCAAGAGGCTGTTCATCGACAGGAAGTACAAGGACGGAGAGACACCAGAAGATTATAACTTCATCAGGAGTTTGGTATACGACAACGATGTACTGATGAAAATGAATCCCGACTATGTGCGTGAACTGGAAGCACTCCCGCCCAAGGTTCGTTCGGCGTGGCTTGAGGGAAACTTCGATGCCTTTGAAGGTCAGGTCTTTGAGGAATGGCGTGATGATCCGAAGCACTACATCGACAGGAAGTGGACTCATGTCATACAGCCCTTTGAGATACCAGACGACTGGCGTATATACCGAGGACTGGATTGGGGGTACTCTCGCCCGTTTTCTGTGCATTGGTATGGAGTGGATAACAACAACATTGCTTACTGCATAGAGGAGTTCTACGGATGCACACAGACAGCCAACGAGGGTGTTAAGTATGAGCCTGAACAGGTAGCCGATGCTATCAAGGAGATAGAGTCCACCAACATCAACCTGAAGGGCAAGCAGATAATCGGCATAGCAGACGGTGCTATATTCGCATCGGATAAGGGCGAGAGCATCGCACAGATGATGGAGAGGCGTGGAATCTATCAGGAAGCGGGGGACAAGCAGAGACTTGCGGGTCTCATGCAATGTCATTATAGGCTGTCCTTCAATGATCGTGGCATTCCGAAGTTCTATGTCTTCACTAACTGCAAGCACTTCATCAGGACTGTCCCGCTTCTTATATATGACGAGAAGAAGGTCGAGGATGTCGATACAAGTCAGGAAGACCATTGCTATGACGAGTGGCGTTATGTCATGATGGAGAACCCCATCAACCCGCCTATAAAGAAGCCTGTCGTCAAGGATGTAAGGGAAGACCCTCTCGACCTTTGGAAAGACAACTACAGCGACAATATCGGAAGATACGAATATATTACCTATTAACGAGGAAAGGAGTATAGATGGCAAGAAAGAAGAAAGACGAAGACATGACTGCCGTAGCAAACAAGAAGCAAGAAGTGCCTGAAGCACAGTATGACGGTCATATCGGAGAGATAGACAAAGAGTCTGTCGAGAATGCTCTTACCAAGTTCCAGAAGTACAAGGATGCCAAGTCGGGACTGGAGAACAGGATAAGGGCTAATCAGGAGTGGTTCAAGGGTAGGTATGCCACCATCAGCGATTTGAGACCTGATAATTCAGGTGCATATAACAAGCCCGATGCAAAGTCCGCTTGGGCGTTCAACTCCATCATGAATAAACACGCAGATGCGATGGATAACATACCGACTGTGAATATCCTACCGAGAGAAGAGTCCGACCAGAAGGCATCCGAGAGGCTGTCAAAGATCGTTCCGCTTGTGATGGACAAGTGCCACTTCCAGAAGAGGTACTACGATGTGTGGTTCGACAAACTTATTTCTGGTGGCGGTATCTATAAGGTGTTCTGGGATAACTCCCTTGCGAATGGCTTGGGCGATGTCAATGTTATCGAGGTAGACCCGATGAACCTGTACTGGGAAGCGGGTGTAGAGGACATACAGGATTCCGAGTATCTGTTCCATGTGGACTACATGAAGAACTCCGCTATCAAGGATCAGTATCCGTTCATGGACGGGAAACTTTCCGAGACTGCGTGGGATTCATCGACTGCCATGACCTATGAGTCTGTGGAAGCACAGAACAAGGAGCACAGCGATGAGTCCGTTGTATACGACTGGTGGTACAAGAAGAGAGTCGGTACAAGGACTGTGGTGCATCTCTGTAAGTTCTGTAACGGTGAGGTCTTATGGGCATCCGAGAATACCGAGGAATACAAGGATAACGGCTATTACGATCACGGCAAATACCCGTTCGTGTTCGATGTGCTGTTCCCTGTGAAGGGAAGCCCCTTCGGGTTCGGATATGTGGATGTCATGAAGAGTCCGCAGTTTATTATAGACTCTCTCGATGAGTCCATAACCAAGTATGCAAAGATGGCGGGCAGACCGAGATTCTTCAAGAAGAAGAACAGCATGGTGGATGCGGGACAGTTTGCAAACTGGGATAACGACTTTGTGGATGTGGACGGAAGCCAACTGGATGACTCAAACATCAGGCAGATACAGATGAATCCGTTCCCCGCATTCATTCCTAATCATTGGCAGAACAAGATACAGGAACTGAAGGAGACATCTGGAAACAGAGACTTCTCACAGGGCGGTACTGCGGGCGGAGTGACCTCGGCATCGGGAATACTTGCCTTACAAGAGGCGGGCTCTAAACTCTCCCGTGATATGATAAAGACTTCATACTGGGCGTATGAGGAGATAGTTGCCCTTGTGGTCGAGTTAATGAGGCAGTTCTATACAGAAGACCGTTACTTCCGTATCGAAGCCCCAAACGGCAATGAGGAGTTCATAGCGTTCTCCAATCAGGAGATAAGACCCGAGATGACCGAGTATATCGGTGCGGACGGTATCGAATTATCGGAGCGTATACCCGAGTTCGACTATAAGATCGTGGCACAGAAGATGTCACCGTACCAGAGAGAAGGGCAGAACCAGTTAGCCATCCAGTTATTCCAGATGGGCGTATTCAATCCGCAGTTGGCAGATCAGGTGCTTCCGTTCCTTGAGATGATGAACTTTGAAGGGATAGACTCCATCAAGAAGAAGGTCTCCGAGAACGCTCAAATGTACGAGCAGTTGCTCCAGATGACACAACTGGCGATGCAGATGGCACAGCAACTGGATGCACAGTCCGTGCTTGCTACTGGTGATCCCAATGCGACACCGTATATGCAACAGGTATCAGCCATAGCGGGACAGAACGACCCCGCAGTACCCGTTCAGGGCTCACCACAGCCCAGTATGGGCGGGATAAACGGTCTTCCCGCAACAGACTCCACAATGGCGACAAAAGCCCGTGAGAGGGCTCAACAGAGTGCGACACCGAGGTGATGAGATATGGTAAGCGTAACATACTGGCGAGAGTATCTACCGCATAAGTCCATAGGCTACCACCTCAAGGCGGAAGGTCATGCGGATTACTCGGTAAAGGGAGACGACATAGTCTGTTCATCGGTATCGGTACTGATGTATACCTTGGCTAATTATCTTGAGCAGATAGGTGCTGATGACCTTGTAGGGACAGACGAAGGCGACTTCCTTATAGAGTGCAAGGCTCTGTATCAGGACGAGGCGGTGCATACGGCATTCAGGATGACGGTGTTCGGGCTGTCGCTGATAGCGGAGCAGTATCCCGATAATGTAACAGTTACAGAAGAAGCAGATGAATACACAGAAGAGGAGAATTAAAAGATGGCTAATATGAGAAACAAGTGGGAGTTTTACGGGAGCATCCTTGAGGCACTTGGAGTTGACTACACCGATGCAGAACTTAAGAACAACGAGACGCTCCGTGCGAAGTTACTGGAAGGACTGGGCGTAGAGCACACCTATGACGATGTGAATCAGTACCCGCTCTGGCGTGAGAAGTTAGTCGAAGGTGTAGGCAATATGTCAGGCGGTGGTGGGTCAAGTGATTTTAGTACGGCAGAAGTGACGGTCAACGGTAAGCCTACCTTTTTTGTTGCGGAAGTCGCGTCATTAACAGAAAATGGCTTGCAAGGTACATGCAGAAAATCTCCATCGGAAAACAGTTTCACAGTGGTGCTATATCAGGGCTCAACTATTATGCAAGGCGTAAAAGGAATAACACCGAGTTTTAGTATACCTACAGATGAAACTAATATATTACTTGATGAATCTAACGGTTGGTACGTTATTACAGGCGACTGCACCATAACCATCTCATAGCACTTAAATGAGAGAGTTCGCAACCAAGTTCTACAAGTCACAGGCATGGAAAGATAACCCTCAACGCATGGGTGGGTATTTTTAAAATCCTAACTGTGATATCTAATAATCAAGTTCATGTTCTTATCCCCGATTGACTGCGACAGCCCGTCTATCAACTGTCGGGCGGGCTGTCTCGGTGGTTAGACCTTTTGGGGAATAAGAGTAAGAATAAATGCCCGTGGGTAAGCCACAGATTAAAGACTCGTAGGAAAGACTACAGAAAGGAGCAGAGATGCTTAAACTCAAGCACCGACTCAATCTCCAAGCCTTTGCGGAAGGGCTCGATAGTGCGGGAGATATGGGCGGTACAGACGGCAGTACAGAGACTGGCTTCGCCAACCAGACCGATGACGATAGTGACCTCTTCACTTATGAAGACGAGGAAGAGACACAGACGGCATCATCCGTTAGTTCCGAGACAGACGGACAGAATGATGGTGACGACTATCAAATGTTCCGTGAGAAGTACAAAGACCGTATCGGACAGGATATACAGGATGCGATACAGAAGCGTTTCAAAAATCAGCAGTCGTGGGAAGACCAGTACAACCACCTTGCAGACGGACTCGCACCTCTATACCTTAAGTACGGGCTTGACGGCTCAAATGTTGATGAACTTCTAAACGCACTTGCAAAAGATGACAGCCTGTTGGAAGATGTCGCATACGACAAAGGGATGTCCACAGAAGCGGTACGGGAAACTCTCCGTGACAGACAGGAGAACGCCAGACTCCAGAAGGAACTGGATAAGTACCGACAAGAGCAGATAGAGGCACAGGCTTCACGAGATGCATACAATCAGTACAACGAATGGATGCGTGAAGCAGAGGAACTCAAACAGTTATATCCGAACTTCAACCTTGAGAACGAACTGGATAATGAGGAGTTCCGTAACGACCTTATAAACTCTGGGAAGTCCCTTCGCAAAGTGTATGAGTCAGCACATCTTCAGGAAATCATCGAAGGAGCGATACAGACCACAGCGATCAAAGCGAGAGAAGCGGTGACTAATAACATCCGTTCCCGTGGTATGCGTCCTACCGAGAATGGTCAAAGAACAGGTTCTGTCAAAGTCAAGAAAGATGTAAACGACTTGACCGACAAGGACATCGACAGACTCATAGCGAGAGCAAGAGCGGGAGAGAAAGTATCATTCTAACCCCATAAGAGATGCCCCTTTCGGTCAGTAGAATTTGGAAGGAGCATAAGCAATGTTTAAACTTAATTTACAGAGATTTGCAAACGAGGGCATCGCACCACAGACCCTGAATGTACAGACCACACTTAAGAACACAGTGGGAAGCAATGATCTTTCCCCTGAAATGAAGACCTTCTATGACAAGGCACTCCTCAAGTTCGCAAAGCCGAATCTTGTACATGATCAGTTTGCACAGAAGAGAAATATTCCTAAAAACGGCGGAAAGACCATCGAGTTCAGGAGATACTCCCAGTTACCGAAGGCTCTTACACCTCTTACTGAAGGTGTGACCCCTACAGGACAGAACCTCAATGTAACCACAGTAAACGCTACCGTAGCACAGTACGGTGGATACATCACCCTGTCCGATGTACTTCTTCTTACAGCAATCGACAATAACCTGATGGAAGCAATCGAACTCCTCGGAGATCAGGCGGGCAGAACCCTTGATACCATCACAAGAGAAGTTCTCGTATCAGGTACAAATGTCCTCTATGCGGGCGGAACAGTCAATGCCAGAACAGGTCTTACTTCAGCAATGAAGTTAACTGTAATGGATATCAAGAAGGCTGTAAGAGAACTGAAGATAGGACTTGCCAAGAAGATCAACGGCTCTTATGTGGCTATCATCCACCCCGACTGTGTATTCGACCTTGAGAACGATGACGAGTGGATCAGTGCTTCACAGTATGCGGGCTCAACACAGATTTTTGAAGGCGAGATCGGTAAACTCTATGGCGTAAGATTCGTAGAGTCCACAGAAGCCAAGATTTGGGCTAAAGCGGGAGCAAGCAACATCTCCGTATATGCTACCCTCGTAATGGGTGCAAACGCTTACGGAACAACTGCTGTAGAAGGTGGCGGACTCCAGTCCATCGTTAAGCAGTTAGGCTCTGGCGGAACGGCAGACCCCCTCGACCAGCGTTCGACAGCGGGGTGGAAAGCGATCAAGACAGCAGAGATTCTGTACGATGACTATCTCGTAAGAATCGAGTCCGCTTCCACATACTCCAACACTTCCGATGATTCCGCCAACTAATTAGGTGGAAAGGAACACTAATGGCAACAAAGAAAACTACAGAGACTGAAGTTATCTCCGAGAAGGAGAGAGAACTTGAAAAGGCTCTTGAGGAAATGAAAGCCGAGAAAAAGGCTCTCCTCAAGGAAGTCGAAGCGTTGAAGGAAGGCAAGACCGAAGAGGAAAAGCCCGAACCCGCTTCCGACTATAACCCCGAATACTGGAATGAGAAGGTGGAGTATGAAGCCTTCTATGACGGAGACAAATACACAGACGACATCTCCGTAAAGGTGAACGGCAAACGCTTCCTTATCCAGAGAGGCAAGAAGGTCATGATCCCAAGATATGTAGTCCATGTACTTGAGAATCAGGCTAAACAGCGTAAGTATTCCGCAGAATATAACAGAGCCTTACAGGAAGAGTTTGAGAGAGACACCAAGAAGTATATCGGAGAGTAGCAGAATATAGTTAATGTAGCGGTGGGAAGCAGAGGGAGACTTTGCTTCCCACACTTTTTAGGAGAACAAGATGAACAAGAAAGTAATACCCTTTGAGGTACAACTAAAGCAGAACAACAACCACATCGTACAGGGCATCAACCAGAACGATGCGGGCGTTATATTCGACATCAAGATCATGGACGGTCTTGTGCCCTTCGATTTCACGGGGTATTCCGTAGTGACCCTTAAGATTACGAAGCCAGACAAGACCATCACATACGACTCCACAGGCGGGTCATATGTGGATGTGGTGGATGCCGAAAACGGAAGGCTGAAAATAAATATCCCCACATCATGCACGGCACAGAACGGTATGCATTACTGTAGGGTAGGCTTCTCCTCGGATGAGAATACCCTGTTCGATGCCATGATGTTCAATTACTTCGTAGGCGAAGACCCGAACGCAGAGAACGAGGACATTATCGGGACGAATGAGTTCCCCGTACTGAACAACCTTATCGCACAGGTGGCAGATGCAATAGCAGAGGAACGCATAAGGATATCGAGAGAGGACGAGAGGATAGAAGCAGAAGCAGAGAGACAGGAGACATACTCCATACTCATCGCTTTATTCACAGAGGCTGTAGGCTTCCTTGAGGAGAGGATAGCGGACTTACAGTCGATGCTCAATGAATTTAATCAGGCGATAGCGGAAGGTGGCTCTGTGGACATATCACAGATATCGGCACTTGCCACCAAGACTTATGTGAACAACTACACGAAGAACCTTGACTTCCTCGGAACGAACCACGACAGCCACTTACAGGTATACAGGGCTACGGCGAACAATATCCCCACTTTGAGCGAGGGAGAACTCGCATATGCAACAAACACCAACAACTTGTATATCGGCGGTACAAACGGCAATGTGCTCCTCACACAGCCATGCTACACGGTAGGCAGTACAGCACCTACGGATACCACGAGACTGTGGATAGACACATCTGGTTCTACGCCGATAATCAAGTACTACAACGGCTCTGCATGGATATCCTGTAACAGTGCGGTATTCGCATAAGGGGGTGAGAGCATGGCAGACGGAAGCAACACAGGAACAAATACTCCCGATATTGTCCTTGAACTGTTTTCAACCTATACGAGCATAACGGCAAAGGTCTATATATCAGCGTTTGACCCGACACTCAATTATGCTGTGGTGGTCTCATACTACAGAGCGGGATATCCGAACGACAAGGTGAACGAGATATTCAACATACAGAGACCCATGACCTCAACGATGGATTTTGAGCATACCTTCACGGGGCTGATGCCTGACACGATGTATGCGGTAGTCGTGGATTTGCGTAACACTTCAGGCACTCCGTCCACACCGTCAGGGAGCATCAGGGCATCCAAGACCGTGATGATCCATACAAAGTCGGTCACAGGCTCATTCGTTTCCACGAACGCAAGTGCAAGCGTGGTGGCTACGGAGTTCTCTGTTTCACAGACACTCGATATCGAGACGAAGGTACGGCTCTCACATAAGAGGAGCGACAGCAGTACATGGGCGGTGGATAATACCACGGTGTTCAATGCCAACAGCACCATACGGAAGACTTATATCTTCACAGGTCTTATGTCCGATACATCATACGACTTCAGGGCTGAACTTCTTATGGGGGACATAGTATTCAGGACATATGACATCACTATCGCCACAAAGTACTACGACCCGACTTGGAGCGAGGTCATACCCATCATGGAAGAGTTCCTCGCAGTACCGAATACTGGCAAGGCATACATAAGGGCAAGGTTCAGCCAAGCACCGAACTGGGAAGAAGGTGAAGTAGGACTCCATCTGTTCAGGTATGACGGATACGACTATGTGGAGAGGTTTGAGTTCCTCGACATATTCGGCGATGACATCATCGGTATCGTAAGCGAGACTGCGGGAACACAAATGAGTTATAAGTTAGGGCTCATATCCTCTCATAGTTCAAGCGATGTATTCAACCTCACAGAGCCGTTTACCATCGGCTATCCGAAGTACACTTGGTCAAACAAGGTGGCGGGACAGGTACTGAATGTGAGTGCGGAAGAGGTGAGGAACATGGCAGACTCGCTCCTCAAGGCACATCGTTATCAGGTGGCGGTAGTCGGATACCACGAGTATGAATACAACCATGCGAGAAGACAGTCGGCAGTCGAGTTGCTCAACGGACTGACCCCAGAGATTGTAACGGGTCGCCCGATAACTGCGGACATCATAAACGCAGTTGACCTACTTGCCCTTACATTCTTGGAGACGAGCAGTACAGCCATAGACAGCCGTTTAAACGCCATCAAAGAAGCACAGGGCGAGGTAATCGATGCAGTCGATATAAATGACATGAAGAACCTCGTAGTCGATGCTCTGGCGACGATATAAGGAGAAACGAATGACAGTATATGAAGCAATAGCAAAAGTAAAAGACAGAAAGCCGAATGCCTATTCGGATGAATCTCTCAACGACTTCCTGAACGACTGCGAGGCTATGGTGCAGAGAGAACTCATGCTTACTGTCCCCGATGAGATAATCCAGTACAACTGGGCGGAAGATAGAGATAAGGAACTGATACTCCCGAGACCATATGACGAACTGTATGTCACCTACATCATCATGATGATTCAGTACAACCAAGAGGAGTGGACGGCATACAACAACTCACAGGTGATGTTCACATCCCAGTATCAGGGGGCACAGGGATACTTCAACAGGCTGAACCCGAACCCACCGTCACTTGTTATCCATAACTGGATGAGGGGGTGAGCGGATGATATTCCCTTTAATGCAGATGGCATCCGAACCCATAAAGAGACAGGTGATAGAGTTCAAGGGCTATGATGTGCAGAATGTTATAGACGACGGCTCTATGAGAGACATGAGGAACTTGTCCACAGATGAGTTTCCGTGTGTCGGTCAAAGGAAGAAAAGAGGCGTATACTCGGATATCTACATGAGTCCGAGCACGATACTTCCCCGTAAGGAGAAACTTGCGGTCTGCGATGAAACATCGTTCTGGTATGACGGTGAGAGGATATTCGACTTTGAGATCGATTACACAGGCGAGAGACAGATACAAGCCATCAATACAAGGATAGTGATCTTCCCTGACAAGATGTTTTATAACACGGAGACTGGGGAGTACGGATATCTCAGCAATAAGGCACACGCATCGAGCATCGCATTCCATAAAGACCAAGTAACGAAGGAGACCTGTTGCACCATCACTCTTCCTGTCGGTCAGTCCTTAAGCGGATTCAAGAAGGGCGATACCGTTAACTTTGACGGTTTGAGCAAAGCCATCAAAGGCTATAACACAGGCGAGGACAACAATATAAGACACGCCATCATCGAGAGGATAGACTACGACACCAACGAGATATACTTTGCCGAAGGTATCATCAACTATCCGACAAGCGATGAAGACGACTTCGTGGACACAGGAGAACTGGCAAACGGCTTCGACATAGAGCGTGAGATACCAGACCTTGACTACATCCTTGAATATGACAACAGGCTCTATGGATGCAAGGGCAACACCATCTATGTATCCAAACTGGGAGACCCTACCAACTGGTTCTTCTACGGTACTGGTACGGCAGAATCCTCATACACGGTGGATGTAGGAACAGACGGAGACTTCACAGGGATCGCTCCGTTCTCAACGCATATCCTGTTCTTCAAGGAGAACTGCGTACACAAGTTATACGGATACAAGCCGTCAAACTATCAGTTGATAACGCAGAACTGTCTCGGAGTGGAGAAGGGCTCTCATAAGTCCATCCAACTCATCAATGGGGCGGTATACTACAAGTCCCGTGAGGGGATAATGATGTATACGGGAGATATCCCCACAGTCATCTCACATAACTTCGGTAAGGAGAGATACGAGAACGCAGTATCAGGCACAGACGGTATCAAGTACTATGTGTCCATGCGTAACAAGACAGACGGCAAGTGGTACTTCTTTGTGTATGATATCGGGCATGGTCTGTGGATGCTTGAGGACAACACCCATGCGGAAGGCTTCGCATTCATAGACAACCAACTTCTGTTTACTGACCGTGACAGAAAAGCAGTCATCACGGTGGAAGGGTCAGACGACAACATCGACAAAGACCCCATCGAATGGTATGCGAAGTTCGGAGACTATGACGAATACCTTGAGAACAAGAAGGTGTACTCCAAGATACTGATGCGACTGAAGATGGAAGAGAACTCCATGTTCAGCGTATGGATGTCAATAGATAACGGAGCATGGGAGAGCGTGTGCCACTTGAGCACACACTTCCCGAGGACTGTTGAGATGCCTATAGTACCGAGGAGATGCGATAAGTTCGCCATCCTTCTAAAAGGCACAGGCTACATAAAGATCGAGTCCATGACAAGAGTAGTGAGAGAGGGGACGGCACGATGATTAGAATGGAATACCCCAGAGCAAACCTTGAAGGACTTGCAACAGACGAGAAAGTCTATGCCTTGCAGAAGCAAGTCGATATGCTGACATATAATCTTCAAATCGTACTGGACTCTATCGAGGAAGATATTCTGGCGGAGAAGACTGCAGAGGCTTCTTTTCCTTCAGCAAGCGGGGTGAGCTTTTAATGGCAGACTATTTAGTAACAGATACGGAACTCACTTCCGTGGCTAACGCCATAAGGACTAAAGGCGGTACTGGTGCAAGGCTGTCTTTCCCAACAGAGTTTATATTGGCAATAGATGCGATACCAAGAGCCAAGAACCTCGAATTCGTGCAGATACTGGACGATGAAGAAATAGCACTTGCGGACACGCTGTACGCCTCATGGACTCCATCGACTACTGCAAAGAAAATAGTGAATACAGAGACAGCGACGACCTTTGTTGCGGATATGTCAATATATGAATATCTCTTGAAGTGGGAGACATCGTTTGAGGCTGTGCTGAATAGCGGGGCAACAAAGAAGGCTCAAGTGATATGGGAAGGGGCAGACCAGTACCAGTTGTTATGCAAGAGACCGTCATCTCTTGCAAATATCCAGAGCGAGAACTTTAACGGTAATGTCTGTTTCACATATTTTACCGTCCCGTTTATGCGTTACTATAACACCTCTGGTACAGCAACCTATACACACTCGATATCATATGGCATATATCCCGCACTAACGGCTTCGACATTCTCAAACTCAACATCAGGCAATCCGACAGTAACGGTCAAGACACCGACCATAAACGCCAGATGCCATAACTCGTACTTTGCAACGGCAAGGGCAAGTGAACTCGACCAAGCGAACTCAAAGGTCAAGTTAGTCGGTAAACTGTATAGGTTTGAGAAGACAGGTGCGATACGGGATATGTACGATGATTTTTATAAAAGATATAACAGCCTATAAATCAACCAAAACGAGATAAGAAACGGAAAGGAGTAGCAGATGGCTAATGTAAGAAACTACGAAGAGTACCGTGCGGAAGTACTTGATACTCTTGGAGCAACGGTGGAAGACCTACGCAACGAGCCGTCGTTTAGAACCAAAGTCCTTGAGACTCTCGGTGTAGAATTTACAGACGAAGACACACGGAACTTTGAACGATACAGGCTGAAAGCCCTTGAAGGGCTCAAGAACGGTGGCGGTGGCGGTGGGTCAAGTGATTTTTCCATTGCTAATGTAACGGTAATAAACAAAGCCAGCAATACATTCCAACTGTTAATGCCAAACATATTTGGCAACAAGATGTATGCAATCACTAACTCTGAAGAATTTGAAAGTGGCGATGTGTTACAAGTGCCGTTATATAAAGGCTCTATAGAGGCTCTTTCATTGACTTCTGATGCGAAACTTCGTATAACAGGGGAGGGAAACGTTATTACATCGGTTAAAGGTGATGTGATAGGTATCACAGGCGACTGCACCATAACGATCTCATAGAAAGGAGAAACCGATGAACACAAAATGGCTTAAGGCATCCCTGATAAGGGCGTTAAAGACCTTCTGTCAGGGCTTGGTAACAATGATAGGAGCGGACTACATCTCCATCGTAGACCTTGACTGGGTGAGAATGCTCGGTATGGCATCCACGATGGCACTTGTGTCCATCCTTACAAGTATAGCGGGACTCCCTGAAGTTCCGAAGGTAGAGGAAGGAGAGAGCGATGGCATATAAAGTAATCGATGTGTCCTCATGGCAAGGCGTAATCAACTGGGAAAGGGTCAAAGCAGACGGAGTAGTCGGAGCAATCGTAAGATATGGCGATGGCGATATCGTGGACAATAAGTTCCAAAGGAATATGAAAGAGTGCAAGAGACTCGGTATCCATGTAGGCTCATACATCTTCAGCCGTGCCACCACAAAGGCTATGGCAAGAGATGAGGCTAACAGGATCATAAGTGCTTGCTCGTCTTATGGCTGTGACCTTCCCATCTATATCGACTGTGAGTGGAGCGGTCAGGCATCCGTAGCAAACAGCATCTGTGACGAGTTCATCGCTGTATGCAACAAGAGAGGTGTCAAGGGCGGTATCTATGCGAACCTTAACTGGTTCAACAACTACATCAACCCTAACAGATTCGCAAAGTATCCCCTGTGGATAGCACAGTATTATAAAGTGCTTCAGGCTAAAGACCCTTCACTCTTCGGTATGTGGCAGTATTCCAGTTCTGGAAGAGTAAACGGTATCTCTGGGAATGTGGATATGAACCATCTGTATATCCCTTACTGGGAGAGCATCAAGCCTACACCACAGCCCGCTCCGAAGCCCGAACCCGTTGGAAAACTTGAAGAAGACGGGCTCTTCGGCAAGAGGTCTGTACTCCGCTTACAGGAATGGCTTGGGACATCTGCAAGGGACGGATGGATAAGCGGACAGAAGAAGGGTGCATATGATCTTCAGCCTAACCTCACGGCTGTTGACTATGATGATGGCGGTTCACCTACCATCAAAGCCTTACAGACATATCTCAATAAGAACGGATATGACTGTGGTAAGGCAGACGGATACTTCGGCTTGAATACCATAAAGGCTTTACAGAAGTTCCTGAATGCTAAAGGCTTCGACTGTGGTACTCCCGATGGTATCTTCGGATACAAGACCGCACTCGCATTCCAGAAGTTCCTCAATTCTAAATAAGCATATATCGGGGCGGGGCAATTCAAATCTTAAAAAAATAAAATATGTAATGTTATGAGCAAAGAGTGAAATGTGTCTCGAAGTCCCCGCCCCATATATATATACATACTCAACTATTCGTGAAAGGAGATTTAGATGGCAACGAATAACGAACAGTACAAAAGTGCGTATTCTTCCATGATAGATGATCTTGTCAACAAGGCTATCAACAGACAGCCATTCCAGTACGACCCCGCTACAGACCCCGCTTATCAGTCATATGCAAGACAGTATTTAAGACTGGGCGATGAAGCGGGAAGAGATACCCTTGCAGATGTATCGGCACAGACTGGTGGTATCGCTTCGTCTTATGCGGTAACAGCCTCACAGCAAGCAAGGAACGCATATAATCAGGCATTGACTGACAAGATACCTTCCCTGATGGAGACTGCATATAACAGATACAGAAACGACTATAACGACAACCTTGCGGGCATCGGCACTCTTCAGGGACTGGACGATTCAGCATACGGAAGATTCTCCACCGACAGACAGTACAACAGGGGAGTACTTGAGTCCGATAGAGACTATAACAGAGGTGTCTACGAGTCCGACAGAGACTTCAATGAGGGCGTAAGACAGTACAATCAGAACTATGCATTAGATAAACAGGCACAGGATTACGAAAGAATGCTCAATTCTTGGACGACTCTTGGATATGCAACGAAGGAAGTCGCCAAGTACTTCGGAGTTCCAGAGGGAACAAAGACAGACGACTCAAAATACAGATGGGCACAGTATGCACTACAGCAAGCAACTGCTGGCTCTTCGGGTGGTTCGGGTGGCGGAAGAAGAGGTGGCTCTGGCGGAAGCGGTAGAGGCGGATCAACAACGCAGTCGGCAAAGAGCATAGCAAATAGTGCTGTTGCCAATACTCTTAATGTCGCAACCGCTGTTACGGCTTCGATTGCGGGTAAGACGGAAAATGCACAGAACTACCTTGCAAATCTCGGCAAGTATCTTGGTCAAGGCGGTACGACAGGCGACAAGCAAGCCCAAGCAATAGCGAAGGTACAGAACGACAGCAAACTCAACCCGAATGAGAAGATATGGATATTACAGCAATTATCTAAATAAGGAGAAAGTAAATGTCCAAAAAGAAAGATTGGAAAGACCCGAAGGATTATCTTATCGAGGCTTACACCAACAAACTCATAAATGACTATAAGCAAGATGACGAAAAGGAACAGGAGAGGCAGAGGCAGAGAGCCCTTTCAAGCCCCACAACTTCCAATTCGACCAATTCCCCGACTTTCTCACAAAACTCGCCTCAAACTTCTTCAAAGGTCTCACAGAGCACTCCCGCAGAGAGAGACCTGTTTAAGATTACTGGAAGAAGACATACAGTAACGGACAGAAGAAGAGGAAGAGATAAAAACGAGAAGACACAAAGGACTGCCAACATCTCTGGGCAGAACAGAGGACTGTCGAGAGACGACAATGATCGCTTCACGAATACCATAAAAGGTGCGGGCAAGCAATGGCTTGGCGGACAGTTATCAGGTATCGGCACTACAGCACAGGCAGATATCGTTAACATCAACAGCATCCGTGGAGCAAGAGCAGAAAAAGACAATGACTACAGACTTACTTCTAGAGAAGAAGCAGACAAGCGTGAAGCAGAGTCTGTCAATAAGTCAAGGACAAAAGACGGTGTGAATCTCCGAGATATGGAGAGAAGGTACAGCCTTGATCCAGTAGGCAATGTATCGGATAACTACAGGAAGATAGTCAAAGGCACACAGAACATTATAAACAAGGGGGACTCTCTTATCGAGTCTGGAACACAGGATATCGAGAAAGCCAAGGAAGGTGCTACCGACTTTGAGAAGTTCCTCATAGATAACGGGGCACAATTAACGCAATGGGCGGGAGATGCTTCATTAAGGCTGATACCCGTAGTAGGTCGGGCTCTTTCTATGGGCGGATTCTTCAACCGTGCGGGCGGTATGTCAGCATATCAGGGCAGACAGGAAGGAATGAACCCCGACCAACAGTTCAAATACTATGCGGGGTCAGGTCTTATGGAAGTCTTATCCGAGTTGACCTTCCAGAGCGTAGGAGCATTAAGGGCTACATACGGAAAAGGTATGTTCAGCATCGCTGATAAACTCACCACCAAGGCATCCACATCGGGTATCGTAAACAGACTGCTGAATAACACGGAATTGGGTAAGTCGCTGTTTATAAACATGGCGAGACTTGGCGGTAATGCAGTTGAAGAAGGTCTTGAAGAAGTCGAGACAGACCTTGTTGATCCTTTGCTCAAATACTACATCAAGAAGTCCGAAGACCCAAGAGCAGAGTTTGAAGGATGGGACTTAAAGCAGATGGGCTACGACTTCCTTATGGGAGCGACCATGGGCGGAGTCCTTGGCGTAGCGGAAGTGCCGAGCAGAGTCAAGTACGAACTCAATATCGCAAATGACGATGCGTTCAATGACGGTATGGTCACAAGCCTTATAAAACAAGCGTCAGTTCAGGGCAGACAGAGTGACGGTGGCAGACTGATCCCAACTAATGCGGAGTTACTTGCACAGCAGTTGCAACAGCAGATGGATAATAACATCCCTGTTCAGCCCGCACAGATAAGGATGCTTCAGGAAGCCATCGGTCAGTCTATCTCGGAGAACCAGAAGCAGTTAACGAGAAGAATGACTGAAGAGTACGACAAGGCTCAAAAGAGTGGAGACCTCGTACAGATGGAAGGTACTCGTCTGGAGTCACAGGGTATCGATAATGCTTCTGTGAAACTCTATGACGATGCTACCGAGAAGGCGAGACAGGTTTTAGGCGAGGACGCTACACAAGAAGAAGTAGAAGCCGTAGCGGGTGTTACAACAGGACTTGCATCAACTAATGAGATAGATACCGTACTTGTAAAGCCTGAACTGAAAAAGGCTGTAGAGACAATCGTGAACGAAGGTGCTGATGCCGAAAGTGCTGTCAGCATTCCTGTCAACAATGCAGAGGCAAGAGATACTCTTGAAAACCTTACAGCCGTAAAGAGGATAGCAAACAGAAACACTATTCTTAAAGATGTTCAGGCAAAGAATGCGGAGATCATCAAGTCTTCTGTAGACAATATGAGCGAGGGCGGTAAGAACCTCTTTGCAAGCCGTGCTGAATTTGCACAGGATACGATAGGCGGAAACAGAGACAGAAACCTTGAGATTTACCGTGACAGATTTTCAAGACTCTATACGGATGGTAACACCAAGGGAGCAGACTTTGAGACTTCATACAAGAGGATCATCGGCTCACTCGATTCCGAGGCACTCAAGTCCGTATTCACAAAGGACTTTGCAAGGCAGATTTTTGAAGAGGGCAGAAATGCCATCGTTACAGATACCGCCAAGGAGACAGCCAAGAGCAGAGCAGAAGAGTATGCCAACAGAAAAGGCGGTCTTACCTTTGAGAACAACAACGAGAACCTCATATCCTCAAGAGAGAGAGAGGAACTCCAGAAGTTTGCAGAGCGTGTCGGAGTCGAGATAAATGTAGTCAAGACTCTTGCAAAGGACGCAAGTGTCAAGGCTCTTATGAGCAGAACTGGAAAGAAACCCGTTGTAAACGGTAAGTATAAGGACGGTGTCATCACCATTGCATCGGACGCACAGAACAAACTTATAACGGTAGCCAAGCACGAACTCACTCACCATCTCAAGGAAACTTCCCCTGAAATGTACCAGAAGTTAGAGGACTTTGTCTTTGAGAGATGGTATCACGGGAATGCCGAAGAGATGGAAGACGAGATCGCAAGGTACACAAAGTTGTACTCTGGACAGGGTCTTGACCGTGACGGAGTTAGAGAGGAAATCATAGCAGACGCTTCCGAGGCATTCTTCACAGATGAAGGTGCAATACAGGACGCTATCTCATTCAGCGAGAAGTTAGGACGAGCCATCCACGATGGTATCAAGACTATGCTCGATGCGTTCCTTGGATTACAGGACGCAGACAGCAGAAGGATGAGAGGCTATGGCGGATTCTTAAAAGACCTTGGCATCTTACAGGAAGCGGAGAGAATGTGGCTTGAGGCTCTGGAAGACACACAGCAGAGAAAGAGGAATGCGAGAGGCGGTGCTACGGCAGAAGATTATGTAGATGCTTCTACGCAGTACACAACCTCGGACGAGAAACACTCACTCGTGGAAAGCGATGATGAAATAGAGAGACTAAACTCCGAGCCCACACAGAAGTCCTACCGAGCAATGGCTCTTATCGATGGTAAGTTGTATCCGCCCATGGCTACAAGGGTCAAGGATGGAAACGGCAAATGGGTCTTACAGCAAGGTGCTGATATCGGTCAATGGATAAAGTCGGATATAACAACAGACCATAGAATGTTTAACAGCAAAGGTCAGTTTCTGCTGAAGAAGGATAATGGTGGCAGTCCTCTTGAGGTTGCGTATAACCCGTATATCCACTCATCCGATGTAATGCTAAACGATCAGTTTGCATCTGCTCATAAAAGACCGAATATCGTAGTCGTTGAAGGCGAGATACCAAGAAGCGAACTTGAGAACGGCAAGCGGGCAGAACATGATCTTGACGATGGAAGACACATAAAAGCCAAAGACCCTACTGGTACTGTCCAATGGAAAGCGGGAGTTGTTCAAAGCCATCTTACTGGTACAAGAACTGTATTTCTCACTAACCACTTTAAACCCACACGGGTTGTTCCAGACAGCGAGGTGGCGAGAAGCATCCAAAAGATGGTAGCGGGTACTGATGTCGTTATCCCTTATAATGTCGTAACACCAAGCCTTCGCCAAGAGTTACAGAAACTCGGAGTGAAGATGGAACAGAGCAAGCAGAAAGGCTATCAAGTCGATCTTGCCAAGTATTCCGTAACCGATGAAGACTTCATTGTAAAAGATGGCAAGGCAAGGTGGACAGATGAGAGGATAGATGACCTTATAAGGAGATTCGGAGCAAAGGGCGATGAAGAATACAGCAAGGCTTACGCTGTACTGATGAATCCTCGTGATTATTTGAGGCTTACGCTTAAAGACTCCATGTTACAGGAGTGGCTCGAAGACACAAAGAATGTTCCTGAAGAATATAGGGGAATGCCTTACCGTGAAGCAAGGAAGTCCCTTTATGAAAAGTGGAAGAACACAGGCGAATATATTAACAATGAAAACCTACCACTTGACAGGGACGCTTTAAAAGGAGAACCCCTACCACCAAGACTTGAGATAAACTTTTATGAGAAACATGGTGCTAAAGTTCATGGTCATGAGGGTAGGCATAGAATGAGAGCCTTAATGGAAGCGGGCGTTAAGTCCGTTCCCGTAGTCCTTTATGATGGCAAGAAATACGGAAAGACAAACGGAGAAGCCATAGAACTGTTGGCACAAGACTTCGGAGACGGGGCAGTCAACAACGGTGCAACAGTAGAAATCTTCGATGCTATCCCCATCAAGCAGAGCAACCGTGACGAACTGATCCAGAAGTTCGGTGGCGAGGCTGATGTGAAGTTCTCCGTCACAGCCGAAGACCAAGCCTACATGGACGCAGTCAACCGTGGCGACATGGAGACCGCACAGAGGATGGTGGATGAGGAAGCAAAAATAAGGGGTTATGCACTAAAAGCATACCATGGAACAAAATCAGAGCCGTTTAATGTTTTCGATAGAAGTCGGGTCTCCCATGGAAGAATGTACGGTGACGGATTTTACTTCTCCCCCTATGAGGACATTGCGGGCTTATATGGGACGGATATTAGAGAATATTATATAAAAACTGGTGCAGTAACTGGGGACGACCTTGACAACGAAACCCTTGCGATTACGGAATACAAAGACATTGCCGATAAAAAAGAGGCATTAGATTTTTATCGTAGCAAAGTAGAACAATTTAAGAAATATGGACAAGGGATAGAAAGATTTAGACCATCGTCAAAGACCATAAACGGAAAGCATAGAATAACCTATACAACCGTAGGTGTATTCGACAAAGGAAATATTTTAGTTGTAACCGAACCCCAGTACATTAAATCCGCAGACCCTGTAACCTATGACGACAACGGCAATGTGATCCCGCTTTCCGAGAGGTTCAATGAGGGGAATGAGGACATCAGGTATTCCATTTCCGAAGACTCCGATGGAAATAAGCTGTCCGAGGGACAGAGAGAATACTTCAAAGACTCTAAAGTAAGAGATGAGAACGGCAATTTACTTAAAGTGTACCACGGAACAGGTGAAGAGTTTTACGAGTTTAGCAGAGGTCAAATAGGCAGACATGGCTCTTTTGAGGGAGCGGGGTTTAACTTCACACCGTCCGAAGCAAGGGCTACGGGATATGCTTATTCCACAAAAGAGGGGAAAGTTTTAGGTGGATATCTTAATATTACAAATCCTTTGTCAAACGATAAAGTAACATTTACTGCGAACCAGTTGGCAAAGATTATAAGGGATATCGACCCAACGGGTGACGACATTATTGCAAACTACGCTCAAGAAACAAGAGACTATGGCAAACCGTCATTTATAGAAAGAGAATCTTTATACACCGCACGGCAGATGCTTAAATTCCATGACAGCGATGTGGATATCTATTCCGACTTATCTGCTTCGGGTTCAAACCCCGATGCCATAATATCGGCATTTCAGTCGATGGGGTATGATGGTTTAATCCACTATAACCCAGTATGGGGAAACGGGAAATTCGGTGGTGATATCAAAACGCTTATAGCCTTTGATTCAAATCAGTTCAAACTTGCCTCTAACCTTAACCCCACAGAGGATGCGGATATCAGGTATTCATTGTCCTCATCATTTGAGGCGGTGGGATGCGATATCCGTAAAGAGAACGGACTAATAAAGGCATATGATGGCGATGGCAACGAAGTTAAGTCCTTCAAGCCAAGTGACATCAGGCGTTCGCCTCTTGGCAGACTGCTGACATTAGCCGTTGGCAGAAAAATCCTGACGGAAAAAGATGTGAACCAACAGGTAGATTTCCTGTCAAGACTGTATAACATGATTCTTAACACCCAAGACCCCGACCTTATATGGGCGGTCAGCGGTACTATAGGATATGATCCAAAGCACGGAATAGGAAAGAACACCGACTGGTTAAAAGAAGCCAAGAGCAAGTTCGCATCCATAACAGGCAACGCCGATCCGCAGTACAAGACGACTATAGACTTCACGACCATATGTGTTAAGACACAGGCTATCATCGATGCAATGAGTAAAGTCATGATAGACCTCGGCAGAGGACTTACTGAACACGAGATAATCGACATCGTGTATAAAGAGACCGCAATGGCGGGTGAACAAGTCCCTTGCCCAGTATGCTATGTCTTCTCAAGATGGGTAGGTCTTGGCAATCTTTTTGGCAAGATAAAAGAATTCCAACAGGATTATCCAGAAGATATGGACATGACCGAAGTCCGCAAGGAATACGAGCGTATAAAGAAGGAAGCAGACGCACTCGTAAAGGAGCAGACTGGTAAGAAGAGTAGCGGTAAAGCAAGAGAGCAATTATATAAAGAGACCATCGAAAGAAAAGACTTGCTTGATCTTAAAGACCAGATGCCCAACAAAAAACTGACCGAGGCTGAAAAGAAAGAACTGGAAGACCTTAACAGAAGACTTGAAGTTCTGGATCATTGGTCATGGTTAGAGAAGACAAGACTGGCAGACGATTATAAAGCCGTACCCGATGATGTTCTCTTTGACCTTAATGCGGGTAGGACATTTGCCACGGATTATCCCGCTACATGGAGATTCCGTACCACAAGAGGTCCAGCCCTCGGTAAGGCTGTCGCACCGTATAGCCCTTCAAGACTCGGGGACACTATAAGAGGCATTGCATCGCCATCAACACTTGCGAAACTCGGCAACAGCAAGAGGGTATTCCTTAACCCGAACAGCCTTACATCCACGGCACGAAAAGCATATGACAAGGCTATAGCAAACGCCAAGAGACAGAACAGGATGAACGGGCAGAGACTCCAGAGCACATCCGACTTCAGGTTTGAGTACGGGCTCGACTATTTGCTGTCGTTCATAGAATTGGAAGCAATCGGTGCAAAGGCACAGATGTATACCAAAGTTCCCGAGGCTGTCAAGTTCTTGGCTTCGACAGGCACAGAGGTCAACTGCTCTATTATGGCAAAGGGCTCTGGACTCGATGAAAAGGGAAATCTTATTTTCAGCGACATAACTGGTATGGCTTGGGAAGACGCTCTTATGTTAAGCCAGATGTATGATAATGTTCAGCCCATCCTTGTAGCGATAGGTCGAGAACATCTCATAAAGGCGATGGCACATAAGGCAATCACCATGATAATCCCTTATCACGCATCGGGCTCAAGCGAGAGCAGATACCGTTCAATGATGGAAGCCGTTGGCGAAGCGGTAGAAGACAGAACCGACTTTGCCGAATACGAAAACGAGCATGACAGAGATGACGCAACACCCGAGCAGAAACTTTGCAGAAAACTTCGTATGGATATCCTCACAGGAAAGTATGCGAACAAGGAACTCGATACCAAGGAACGCACGGCTCTCAAAAATAATGACATACTCCGTCAGTTATACATCCGTATCTATGGCAAGGATATAAACGGTAACCCCGCAAAGCCTAACAGAAAGTATGTTGAGAACTACGATAAGGACGGCAACGATGCAGACTGCTATGGCGTTTATCTAACCAAGGAACAGGCGGGCGTAATGATGCCTTATGAGTACTGGGATAAGCACAGCACTATAAAGGATGCCGACAAGCAAGGCGAGACCTATATCAAATACTGTGAGAGCCTTGGCATAACTCCTGTGTTCTCTGGATGGGACAGCAAAGGCAAGTATGATGCGGACATGGACTTCTCATCGTACACGGGCTATTGGAAGACCCTCATAGACAGATGTATGTACAACAATGACGGCACATACCACAAACAGCAAGCCGTCAATGTGAGAAATGTAGACCTCGATATGCTCGACTCCGATGAGATGAAGAAGGGCATATTCAAGCCGATGCAGAGCCAAAACGCAGAGATGACTCAAACCATTGCGGAGAGAGCCGAGGCGGTGATTGCACAGGAAGCACAGACATCCAAGTTCTCCGTCTCCGATGACGAAGTCCTTGACCGTTACATCGTAGACAGACAGAAGAGAATCGATGATGGCGAACAGATGAGTTTCTTCGGAAGCCTTAATGAGACTCTTCCGAGCAAGCCGAAGGAGAAACCTATTTCGGAACAGTTCTATGATGATGTTATCAAAGTCATCAATGAGATACGAAAACAGGGTGCATGGTCTGGCAAAGAGATAACACATCTTCTGGATGAGGTCGTTGGTTATCAGGACTTCAAGTTCATCGAGAGACTCAACGACAAGGACGATGATACTGCTGAAACCGATTTCGCCAACTTCCTCACATACTTCACAGATGAGGATATGCTTCGTGGATATAACTGGTATTTCTCAAAGTATAGATATGACAAATACTGGAAGACCGCATTCCGTTCAGGGAAGATGAAGTTCAATAAACTCATCGATAATAGAATCGAAGAGATCAAGGCGGGTAAGGCTCACGGAAGAAGTGCGAATATCGAAAAGAAATACTACACTCCAAAGGAGATGAGAAAACTCTTCAACGACCTGAATACCGACAAAGAACTTAAGGAACTTGGCAAGAAGGTATTCGACTGCATAGAAAAGAATTTCAATGTAAGGTATCAGGGCGTAGCAAACATCAAAGGCTTTAAGCACGGAGAGGGCGGTACTTTAGGACAGGCGGGTGGCAGAACCGTTCACCTTAACATGAAGTATTTCAATTCCGAAGCATACACTGATCAGCAAAAGGCTTCGACACTTCTTCATGAAAGCATTCACTCTGTTACAGTTTATGCGATGAATCTCTATCATGGCGATGACCCTTACACTTTATCCTTTGAGATGAGACAGGCTTGCGAAGCGTTAGACGAGGTGTATGACACTATCAAATATGACAGAGATTTTGCGGGTCAGTACGGGTTAAAGAATGCCAAGGAAATGGTAGCAGAACTTTCAAACCCTGTTTTCAGGTCTAAACTGAAAGCGAAGAACCTCTACGAGAGGATCATGGACAGCATTAAGAGACTGCTTGGCATCAAGACATCCGATGGCAAGATGTCCGCATATACCGCAGTAAACAATGCTCTTGAGACCATACTCAATAACGCAGACGCATATAACTTTGAAAAGTATGCAAGGAGAGTCACCATACAGTCGGACGGCAAATTCTCTGTCTCCGAAGAAGACGAGAACGCACCGACTCCGAAGGAATACCAGTCAACCATTGCGAAACTGGAAGAGAAGGTGGCAGACCTTAAGAGCGAGTTCAAGAGAACAGACCTCAAGACCGCAGACCCGAAGCAGACGAGGATACAGGCGGGCAGACTTCTTAAGAGGCACGACAGCAACCTTGCTATACAGGACGATGTTATAGACGCATTCAGCAAGATACACAGACTGTATAAAGAGAAGGGCTTGGATGCATTTGACGAGGCATCCCAGATAGCATTAGAAACGGCAAAACAAGTTGTGGATGGTATTGCCATTATCCATGACGAAGGCATGGAACAGCAGAAGGAAATAAGAGAGTTCTTAAAGGGCAACGAGATCATCATCTCACCGTATATCGAGAAGAACATGGATGACTTCGCTTCGTTCCGTAAAAAGAACGCTTTCAGGCTGAAACTCAAAAAAGGAGAAGTGAGCAACCTCGACAAGTATATCTATCCGAGACTTCAGGAACTGTTCCCGACTGCTTTCCCCGATGAATATTATAAAGCCAATAATAAAGAGGGCGGGGAAAACACAGATGTTCTTGTGGATATGCTTCGTCACATAGGGGATGTGCTTGATAACCCCATGTATACCGTGGAGACTATTACCGAGTCTACTCCCGAGTGGAAGGAATATGTATCGGATATTGCATCCGACATCATGGAGACCGCATACGGCTTACAGACCAAGAAGACCTTCGCTGATAAGAAGTATCTTGAAAAGCAGAAAGCGGTACAGGAAGCATATAGAAAAGCAAGAGAAGAAGCACTCGCATCCCGAGACAGGGCACTTGCTAAACAGGCGGAGAGATACGAGACAAAAATCTCATACCTTAAGCAGAGAAATAAGGACTTCAAGGAAGAGACAAGAGAGCGTGCCGAAAAGAAGCGTAGGATCGCACAGATAGCGGGTATCCACAAGAGGCTTCTTGAAAAACTGGATAACCCGAAAGATACAAAACATCTTCCTGACGGCTATGCACCTATAGTTTCCAATGTTCTTTCGATGTTCGACTTCACCACCGAAGGCATGGAGAAGTGGGCGGAAAGATACGGAGAACCTTCCAAGAGATACCGCTATTTGGATGAGTTAAGGAAACGGTTGGCGGATATGTCGAAGGAAGACTCCCCTATAGCGGAGAGTGGCTTTGAAATTGATCCTGATGTTATCGAGATCATCGAGGAACTCAAAGCAGATGTGGCTGACACCGACAGGCTTTCCGACTTGGATTCCGCTACCCTTGAAGATATCTACACTCTGTTCAAGGCGTTTGAGCATCAGTTAAACACCTTCAATAAGGCGTTTGACGAGAACAACAGACAGACTGTCATCGAGAACAGGGATAACTTCATAAGCGATGTAAGGGACAAGAAGACGAGGAAGGACAGGCAAGGCACTATAGGATGGCTACAGAGACAACTTGAGACGAACAATACTACACCTGAAGACTTCTTCCATCTCATAGGCGGTACTCCAGAGAAACTGTATAAGAGTATCCGTAAGGGATTCGACAAGCACATACTTAATGTCAAGAGTGCGATGGACTTCATCAAAGCAACGACAGAGGGCAAGGATGTCAAGAAGTGGTCGGAGAATGTAAGGGAATACACTACATCCTTCAACGAGACCATCAAACTGACAGACGCACAACTAATGTCCATATACTGTCTGTCGAAGCGTGAACAGGCACAGCAACATATGTATTCCGAGAATGGTGGTAGCGGTATCGTAGTCGTTCCGCAGAAGGTAGGAAAAGGCTTAAAGGCAGAGACTCTTGACAGATCAAATGTAGTGGTCAACTCCTCGGATATACAGAAATGGATATCACAGTTATCCAAGGAACAGATAGAAGTTGCAGACCGTCTCCAGAGATATCTGTCGGAAGATATGTCAAAACTCGGTAATGAAACTTCACTTAAACTGTACGGATACAAGAAGTTCACAGAGAAGAATTACTTCCCGATACAGTCTTCCAATGACTGGCTGAACTCCAACTTCGACTTCAAGGGAGACTCACCTGTTCTTAAGAACACGGGAATGACCAAGGCTTTGAACAAGCACGCAAGCAACCCCATCGTGATAGACGACATCTTCACGGTAGCAACGAAGCACATATCCACGATGTCGCTGTATAACTCTTTAGTTCCGTCTCTTACCGACTTCCAGAGATTCTGGAACAGTAAGGACAAGGATCATAACACCACGGTGCAGAAAGAGTTTATAAGAGTCTATGGAGAACCCGCATACAAGTATGTCGAGAACTTCATGGGCGACCTGAACGGTGCGTACAAGAGAGGCTTTGAAGTAGAGGGCGTGGACAAACTGATGTCCAAGTACAAACAGGCATCCATCGGTCTCAACTTAAGAGTTCTGTTCCAACAGCCTACAGCCGTAGCAAGAGCGGGTGCTGTGATGAACCCCATATACATCACCAAGGCACTCGGAGCAAGCACTACGACTCTCAAGCAGAACCTGAAGGATATGCGTGAGCATTGCCCGATAGCACTCTGGAAGTCATGGGGCTTCTATAACACAGACCTTGCAAGGGATATGAGAAGCATCATGATGAACGAGAAGACCCTCTCGGATAACTTCAGTAAGGCATACGGTATTGCCGATGACCTTACATGGAGCGTGATCTTCAAGGCTGTAAGGTATGAAGTAGAAGCACAGAACAAGAACCTTGAGGTCGGCTCGGACGAATACTGGGAGAAGGTAAACGAAAGAGCATCCGAAGTGTTCGACAGGACACAGGTAGTTGACTCACCGTTCCACCGTTCACAGAACATGAGAGCGAAGGACAACCTTTCCAAGATGGTCACCGCATTCATGGCAGAACCTACCAAGACATATAATATGCTGAAGACCGAACTTACTCTTGCCAAGAGAGAGATACAGAGCGGGCAGAAAGCACAGGGCGTGAAGAGAGCGACAAGAGTGGTACAGGTATTCGTAACAAACGCTGTCCTTGTATCAGCCTCGTCCGCAGTCATCGATGCTTTAAGAGGCGTAGGCGGTTCTGGTGATGACGACAAGGACAAGAACTGGTTTGAGAGATTCCTTGCTCATTGGTGGACGAACACCAAGGACAACATCAATCCTCTCGGACTCCTTCCAGTATTCAAGGATGTGCAGTCTGTGGTACAGGGATATGATGTGACCCGAATGGATATGCAAGCCATCGGAAGAATGGTCAAGTCGCTCCAGTACATGGGCGAGTACATCAAAGAACCCGAGAACTCAAAGTATACATTCAAGAACGAAGCACATTACCTTCTTCAGCAGTCGGCATACCTTGTGGGCTTACCGCTTGCAAACCTTGAGAGAGATACGAGAGGTGTGGCTCTCTCGATTGCAGAGGCTGTCGGATACGATGATCTCTTCTTTGAGGAAGCGAAGTTCAAGTATCAGGTGAACGACAAGACAAAGTCGATGTGGGCGGATATGTACCTTGATGCCAAGTACAAAGGCAACACGGCTCTTGCGAAGAAGATCAAAGACTACATCACATCTAACGATGCGGTAACAGAAGAGTACATCGAAGAGCGTGAAAAGAAGTACAAGAAGGAGAACAAGTCCGCAAGTCAGGCACAAGCCTATGACAGTAGCATACAGACACTTGAGACATCACCTATCTGGAATACCGCAAGTGAAGACAACAAGGAATACTACACAGGCGTTCTGGAGAACATTTCCGTAGGAATCGAGAACCAGAGCACGGAGTATGTAACCAAACTTGCCAAGAACGGACTGACAAACGAACAGGTAATCCTTTATAAGTTGGCACTCAAGAAGGTGGATAAGCCTAACAAGAACGGAAAACTCGGTGGCACACCGACTAACGCAGAAAAAGAGGATGCGATCCGCTTACTTGAAAGATACTACAATCTTACACAAGCACAGAAGGATATCCTTATGGGCAAGTGATCCTATGGGGGGCTATCAAAAGCCCCCCTACTGTGATAATGTTCAAGCGAAAGGAGAGGGACTATGTCGGAGACAATTACAGTCGCCATCATCTCTGGAGTCTGCGTAGTGGCATCGGCACTTATTACGGGTGCGATATCAAAGAACCAATTCAGTATGGAACTGGACAAGAAGATAGCGGTGATGCAAACGCAGATGGGCGTAATGACAAGCGACATTAAAGAACTTACTGAAGAAGTAAGACAACATAACAGTTTCGGTACACGCATAGCGGTTATCGAAGCACAGATAAGGGAATTAGAAGGAGAGCGTAATGGATAAGGATGTATCCTACATAGCCTTTGAGAGCGTGTGCTCAAGGTTTGAGAGGACGATAAAGAGGCTCTGGATACTTGTAATCATCCTCACGGTACTGTTGGTAGGTACAAACTGTGCTTGGCTGTGGTATGAGAGCCAGTTCCAGTATGTAGAAACATCGGAGACCTACGAAGCAGATGCTACAGATGGCGGTGTTGCCATCGCTAACGGAGACGGGTTGGTAAACAATGGCTAAAGCAAAAGTAACGAAAACTACCAAGACCCGAGTTAAGACAAAGGGCAAAGGTGCTGATTATATCCAATGCAATGTATGCAAAGGTAGCGGTGTAATCAAGAACTGGCACAAGAAGAAAAGCAACTGATGAAGCACGAACTGAATCTCTCACGATCCGAACTGGAGAATCTCATAGACGAGTGGATACTATCGGAGCGTGACAGGAAAATTTTAAAGAGACGGCTCATAGACGGTATCCGCTTTGAGCCACTTGCTGAAGAGTTCGACCTCTCCGTTAGGTATACCAAGACCATTGTCTATAAAGGAGAGGACAGACTCTTTAAACATCTGGAAAGGAGCAGAAGAGATGGCGGAAGCAAGAAACTATGAACAGTACAGGCGAGAAGTCCTCGATAAACTCGGAGTGGAATATTATGACGAGGACATACAGGAGTTTGACAGGTGGAGACTGAAGGTATTAAGTGGTCTCAAAGACCTCTTTACCGAGGAGAACATCATCAGGGCAGTAGAGGAATGGCTTGAGGCACATCCCGAGTACTATGAAGTCAAGACCGAAAACATAGTGGACGAAGCGGTAACAATACCCAAACTGGGGAACGATGTAATCAACAAGATAGAGAATATCCCGCTTGCAAGCGGGACTAAAGTAGGTGGTATCAAGTTTGGAGTGGCGGGAGACCCCCCAAGACCGAGTGCTCGCCTTACTGCGGACTGGACTCCCTCGTATCCTAATGTATCGGATGTGAAGTTTCCGCTTATCAGGGATGATGGAACTGTGAGCCCATACTTCATCCCCGAGGCAACACAGACCGTAAAGGGTGCTATGACGGCAGAGGATAAGACTAAACTGGACGGCATCAAGTTAAAAAATATATACAGAGGCGGTGGTTCACCGTCTAATCCGTTTGTAGGATTAGAACATGACGCACTTTCAGGGGCGAATTATGGCGGTTCGGATTTTACTAACGGGACTGTTACATGGCTTCCGTATTTGGTTCAGGATAGTTCATCAAACGAATACCTGAAGATACCCAAAAGGTTTCTTCCCGAATACAAGCGAGAAGTAATCAAGACCGTAACGAGCGATGAAAACCTTCACAACACCACAAGGGGAGTATACATATGGTTTGACGGAGATGTCATCCCTGATGTAAATGTGTATTATGAGACTACGACGACTGGGGCGGGCGGAAGCACATCTGTTCACGCATTCAAGTATGATATCGTAGAGGTTTATAGGAACATCACCAACGACCATCCTGAATACGGCAGTAATAAAGTCCAACTGTGGATATCCCCGAACCGATTTGACAGCAGTACTCAAATCCAAGCGGGCGGAAGTTTCGTAGTAGAGCATAACGGCAACAAGGCTACGGGCGGGGATATAGTGCACTAAAGGAGAACATTATACCACGAATATAGCACTTTCATATCATTGTGGAAGTGCTTTTTTATGCTTAAATTTAGGGTGTAAGGGGGAATACTTATGGCTTACGAATACTACAATCCCAATCCCATGTCGAGAAATGTTGGTGACTGTTCCGTGAGAGCAATATCCAAAGCACTCGATACCGACTGGGAGACAGCGTACATCGATATTACGATGACGGATACTCAAGAAGGTATTCAAGAGAGGGCTCTTACCGTAGAAGAAGAGACTCCATGGGAAGATACTCAAGAGACGGATATTCAGGTCACGATGAGGACATCACCATGGAACTTCAGGAAATAATGAGAAGTGCTCCTGACGACAGAACGAGACAGAAGATACAGTCTATTCTTGACCGTATGTAAAAAAGAAGAGAGAGCAATTACGCTCTCTCTTTTTCTATTCATCTCTGCTGTCGATGAGTTCCTTCTTGGCGTATGCCATGAACTTGTAGTAGCAAGAGGAGTGCATATCAACTCGGTCTTTCTTCTTGCCGTCTACGGTTACATCGAAACTCATCTTGATGTCGGACGGGTTTATCCTTTTCTTACACAGATCACATATGCATTCTATCATTCGTTTCTCCTTTTCTCCAAATATTATTTCTTCAGGCATTTCCAACGCCTCTGCGATTCGTTTCTTCCAGTTTGGATAGATGCGTTTTCTACCCTTGTAGGCGTTGTATAAATCTTGGCTTGCTATGTTGGTCATACGTGCAAGTCTGTTTGTAGTTATACCTTTTTCTGCGATAATTTGCCTCAATCTTTCATACATCGCTTCTCCTTTCAGTTGTTGCAGATTTTACAACTACTCAGTTCGGGTATTATTTGCCCTTTCTCCTCTCCCACAATAGAAGTTGTCTTCTGGCATCCAAGAATACCATCCGTCTTCCACAAGGCAAGGGCATAAATCGTCTCTATCGGTTGGTTCAACAATGTTAAAGCCATAGTCTGCCCCGTCTGGATCATCCTTTATAGGTCTATGCTTACACTCTCCACATCTTACAAGGTCTATCGTTGGTGTATTGTCCACATAATACTTAATAGCATCAACTCCTAATTTTTTTGCACCTTTAAAAGAGTTCAAAAGCATATCTGCATCAATCAATCTCATCGGTTCTCCTTTCTCCGTATGAGCAGAAACCGTTTTCTCTTGCAAAATAATCATTAGCACAATAATTGTGGTCGCCTCGATAGCATATGCACTCCCCACAAGTTACGATGTCGATTAGTGGGCAATCGTGCCGTTGAGGAATGCCATCGCAGAACAGTTCTTCTCCGTCAACCATACAATGAGTCGAACCGTTCGCCCATAAACACGAAAACTCACATTCGATACACTCTTTCGGCTTCTCCATATTAGGTATTGCTATCATTGGCTAACTCCTTTTTTACGAACACGACTTCCTTGCCTTTGGGTGTGTGAAATATTATTTCGTCAGTATGTTCAAGTTCTGCGTCCGTTATCTTATTCCAATCTTCTTCCGTTAAAGGGTGATTGAGTTGGAACGGACATTCATATTCAAAATCCATTACTCCCATATCATTCCACCTCTTCTACTTCATATTCCCAACCGCCTCCGCTCATAGCATAATCCGATGCAAGTTCAAATGCTTCTTCTTCGCTGTCCGCTTCTATATCGTCATACTCTTCATCGA
>Ga0326513_10000263_pt1 | contig 42349 bp, 30 predicted proteins | sample 2_2465_0518_D_FD_203654 | JGI IMG/M metagenome (GOLD analysis project Ga0326513, IMG submission 203654) | Bovine rumen microbial communities from UC Davis, California, United States - 2_2465_0518 | ecosystem: Host-associated > Mammals > Digestive system > Stomach > Rumen | place: USA... | reverse complement strand
AAATACGTCGCCGCCTGTGGGGACCTCGTCAAGACCTGTTATCTCAACGGGAACCGAGGGGCCTGCCTCGTGTACGCGCTCGCCCTTATCATTTGTCATAACTCTTACTCTGCCCACGCTTGTGCCGGCGATGATGATGTCGCCCTTATGGAGCGTACCGTTCTGAACAAGTACAGTTGCAACGGGGCCTCTTCCCTTGTCAAGACGCGCCTCGATCACGGTACCCTTTGCGGCACGGTCGGGGTTGGCTTTAAGCTCCTTCATTTCGGCAACGAGTGTTACCATTTCAAGGAGGTCGTCAAGTCCTTCCTTGGTCTTTGCCGATACGGGAATACATGGTGTGTCGCCGCCCCACTCCTCGGGAACAAGCTCATATTCGGTGAGCTGCTGCTTAACCTGCTCGGGGTTGGCTCCTACCTTATCCATCTTATTGATTGCTACGATTACCGAAACGCCTGCCGCCTTTGCGTGGTTGATAGCCTCAACCGTCTGGGGCATGATACCGTCGTCAGCCGCTACAACAAGAATAGCGATATCCGTTACCTGCGCGCCGCGCGCTCTCATTGTTGTGAAAGCCTCGTGGCCGGGGGTGTCAAGGAAGGTGATGGGCTTGCCGTCTATCTTTACGCGGTACGCGCCGATGTGCTGTGTGATTCCGCCTGCCTCGCCTGCTGTTACGTTTGCGTGGCGGATAGCGTCAAGGATCGAGGTTTTACCGTGGTCAACGTGTCCCATAACTACTACTACCGGAGCGCGTCCTACAAGATTTGCCTCGTCGTCCTCGCTGTCGTCGATGAGCTTCTCTTCGATAGTTACGACTACTTCCTTTTCAACCTTTGCGTGGAACTCCATTGCGATGAGCGACGCGGTGTCAAAGTCGATCGTATCGGTTGCGGTCACCATTGTGCCCATGAGGAACGCCTTTTTAACGACCTCGGCTACGGTAGCCTTTAAGCGGAGAGCAAGCTCGTTGACTGTGATTTCCTCGGGGATTTCAACGGTGATGGGCTTCTGCTTGCGCTCAAGGGCGATTCTCTTAAGACGCTCAGCCTCGGTTTCGCGCTTGCCCTGACGTCTGCCGCGCTGCTTCTGGGCGCGGTTAGAGAATTTCTGCTTCTTTGTTGTGTGGTCGCGGTCGGTGCTGCGCGATTTTGAGGTGCCGCTTGCGAGGTCGTCATACTTTGAGTTGTAACGCTCAACGTCGATATTTGTCGCTCTGGTGTCAATTACTCTGCGCTTGCGCTGAGTTGACTGAGCGGGCTTTTCCTCCGAAGCGCCGTCGTTCTTCTTTGTTTCAGCGGGCTTTGCATTATCAGATTTTTCAGGCTTCTTTGACTCCTGCTTTTTATCCTCAGCCTTTTTGGGAGCTTCCTTTGGCTCCTCCTTGGGCTGCTCGGGCGCAGCGTCAAGCTTTTCATTACGCGCCGCAAAATAGGAATCAAAGCTGTCCACCTTGTTTTCCTGCGTAATTACTTCAAAAATCACATCGAGCTCGCTTTCGTCGAGCGCGGTCATTGTCTTTTTATTTACTCCGCAGTATTTGCTGAGTATCTCCGTAATCTTCTTATTCTGTACTCCCAGGTCATTCGCTACATCTTTTACCTTGTATTTTATCATGTAATTCTCCTCCCTTGAGCTTTCGTAATATTCGTAATATATATGAAAGTAACTGATATTGGGGTTATTCGGCTTCTATCATCTGCCTGAGCTTATCGGCAAAGCCCTTGTCGTCAACCGACGCCACTCCGCAGAGCTTTCCGAGCGCAAAGCTCAGCTCTTGTTTTGTGCGGTTCAGCTTTATTACGCTGACGCCGTATTCATTTGCCGCCTGCATTACAGGCTTGAGGCTGTTTGCGGAAAAATCGGAAGCGTAAATTATTAAAAATGACGTTCCCTCTTTTGCGGATTTTGCCGCGCTTTCCGCTCCGATAACAAGCTTCTTTGCGCGTCGGCAGATGCCGAGAAACGATAAAATTCTGTCGTTCATATTTATCGCCATAGCCTTTCTGCCCAGAAATAGAAATTAAAATTTACCTTACGCTCTTACTGTGGGCAGATAAGGCGTAAATTTCGAATTAGCCATCGTTCGTTGCCGCTTGCGGCAAACTGCGCGGGCAATATAATATTTAAACAGTGTGAACACTTTCACCTTATTCGCCGTTTTTCAGCGCGCGGCTCATTGATTCGTAAACCTCGTCGGGGATTTTGCAGCTCAGCGACCGTTCAAAGCGGCGCGCCTTTCGCGCAAGCTCAAAGCACTCGGGGTTGTTGCAAACATACGCCCCTCTGCCGGATGCCTTTCCCGTGAGGTCAAGCATAACCTCGCCGCCCGAAATGAGTTCTCCGTTTTCACCGCGCCTCTCAGGCGACTTTACAACTCTTATCAGCTCGCGCTTCGGCTTCATCTCGCCGCAGCCCGTGCATTTTCTAAGCGGTACCTTTTTCATTATTCCTCAGCCGCTTCCTCGGAAACTTCCTCAACTGCTTCCTCAACAGCTTCCTCCGTTACTTCCTCGGCAACGTCCTCTGTTTCTTCTTCCTCATCCTCGCCGTAGAAGCCGCTTTCGGGACGGATATCGATTCTCCAGCCGGTCAGTCTTGCGGCAAGGCGGGCATTCTGACCCTTGTTGCCGATCGCGAGCGAGAGCTGTCCGTCGGGAACGGTAGCCTTGCAGCTTTTGTTCTCCTCGTCGGTGATTTCAACCTTGATGACCGTAGCAGGCGACAGCGCGGCTGAAATGTACTTCTCGGGCTCGTCGCTGTATTCGATGATGTCGATTTTCTCGCCGCCGAGCTCATCTACTATGCTGTTTACGCGCGCTCCCTTGGGGCCGATGCACGCGCCGATCGCGTCAACGTCCGGGTTGTTGCTGATTACAGCCATCTTTGTTCTTGAGCCTGCCTCGCGGGATACCGACTTGATTTCAACGATACCGTCAAAGATTTCGGGAACCTCCTGCTCAAACAGCCTTCTTACAAAGCCGGGATGAGAACGCGAGATGATTGCGTGGGGACCTCTTTCGTTGTCCTTAACGTCGGCGATATATACCTTTACATGGTCGCCCTCGCTGAGATTCTCACAGCCTACCTGCTCGCCCTTGGGGAGCATTGCCTCGCTCTTGCCTATTCTGATTGTCGCGATTCCCTTTACGGGGTCAACGCGCTCAACGGTTGCGGTTGCGATTTCTCCGAGCTTGCTCTGGAACTCAAGCAGGCTCTGTCCCTTCTCGCCGGCGCGGATTCCCTGACGGATAACGTTTCTTGCGGAGGCAACCGCGATTCTTCCGAGGCGCTTGGGGTCGAGCGGGATCTCGATTTCATCTCCGATTTCAAATTTCTTTCTCTTGTTTATCTGCTTTGCTTCCTCAAGAGTTACCTCGAAGTCGGGGTCAAATACCTCGTCAACGATTGTCTTGACAAGCTTTACGTCAAATGCGTTTTTGTCGGGATCGATTTTGAAAACGACGTTTTCGTTTCCGCCGTAATAGTTTTTGCATGCGATTACAATTGCCTTCTGGATCTGCTGGAGCATGTAATCCATAGGAATATCTTTTTCTTTTTCGAACATTCTCAGGGCTTCGAATAAATCCTTGTTAGTCATTTTTCCTATCATCCTTTACTATAATCTGTTGTATTTAAAAGTCGTCAAGCTTTATCCACGCGGCGTCCTTTTTGTTGATCGTCACTTCGTTTTCGTCGCTGTGGTCGGCAATCGTAACCATTGAACCGTCATACGTCTTGAGCTTTCCCTTGAACTCGCGGCCTATCCCCTCGATCGGTCGGAGCATTTTTACCATGATATCCGCTCCGATAAACTGCTCAAAGTGCTCGTCGCGCACAAGCTCGCGCTCGATTCCGGGCGAGCAGACCTCAAGGGTGTAGGCGTTCTCGATGGGGTCGAGTTTGTCGAGCGGCTCGTTGACCGCGCGCGATACGCGTTCGCAGTCGTTGATGTCAACGCCCTCGGGCTTGTCGATGAAGATACGCAGATACCAGTCCGCGCCCTCCTTGACATAGCGCACGTCCCAGAGCGATAGCCCCAGTTCGGTTACGATCGGTTCGCAGAGCTCCCATACCTTGGCTGCGGTGGCTCCGCCTTTGCTTTTTGCCATAAGCTCCCCTCCTGTTTTACAAACACAAAGGAGCGGGTTGCTTGCCCACTCCTTTACTTTAGTCTATTTAACAATAATGATTATATCACCGCAAAGCAGATTTTGCAAGTGTTTTTTCAGATTTTAAGCCGTTTTCCGCATTTTTTATCCGAAGCGACAAAAAATTTTTGAGAAAATTTCAAAAAACATTTGAATTTTTCGAAAATATGTGTTATAATAACCGTCGGACACAAGCAAGTGCCCTAAAAATGAAAATGCTGATATAGCTCAGTAGGTAGAGTGCATCCTTGGTAAGGATGAGGTCACCGGTTCAAATCCGGTTATCAGCTCCAAGAACAATCGCTTAGACAAGCCACTATCCGGCTGCCTAAGCGATTTTCTTTTTATCTTATTATTCATGTTTATGCAGTTTGGCGTTTGTTTGACGCTTATCTTCGCGATACACTGCTTTGTTCAGCTAAAAAACCGATTATGTTTTAAGGGGTATCATAAACGTCTTGCATTATAGTAGCTTCGGATGTTTCTTCTTGACTTAATTCCGTACCCTTGTTCAGAATGCTGATATATTCGGAAAATGCATACAGCTTGTTTCTGCTTCTTCGTGGAGTGAGGTCAAAAAGGATTTTTGAATCACAAAAAACATCAATAATCGCACCTGCTGTCGGATTTGAAACATTTAAGACAGTCATTACATCATTTCGTTGTATAAATGGCTTCTCAAACAAATCATTCAACAACATTTGATAATGGCTGTTATTACCTTCTTTTCTAAGCAGGATGTCTGAATACCGTTTCTGCAACTCAAGTATTTCTTTCGCAGATTTTGTTGACTCATCGGATGTTTCCGCTACACCTCTCAAAAAGAATTTGATCCACTCTTCCCATTTCCCCTTTTTCCTGACGTCCATTAAGCGGTCGTAATACTCTGCTCGGTTCTGTTTAAAGAAATAACTCAAATACAACAAAGGCTTTGTCAATATCTCTTGCTGGCAAAGCCAAAAAGTTATCAGCAACCGTCCCATACGTCCGTTTCCGTCGAGGAAAGGATGTATCGTTTCAAACTGAGCATGGATGAGCGCAATCTTTACTAACGCGGGCATTTGATCATCTTCATAGATGTAGTTTTCCAATTCGCCCAGCGCTTTTACCATATCAGGGACAGAAGGTGGAACAAAGGTTGCATTTTTGAGGGTGCATCCGGCGGGTCCTATCCAGTTCTGAGAGGTTCTGAACTCTCCGGGATTACGATGTGAACCACGTGTGTTCTGTAACAGTTTTTGATGAATCTCCCTTATCAGCCTTAAACTCAGCGGAAAATCAGCTAATCTTTCCAACCCCCAGTTCATCGCTGAAACATAGTTTGATATTTCGCCGATATCATCTCTCCGCTGGTCTTCAACCTGATTGTACTCCGCGCTCAAAACATCCGCGAATGAAGCCTGCGTACCCTCGATCTGTGAGCTGAGAACAGCTTCTTTCCTAACATACATAGCCACAAACAAATCCGGGTTCGGTAATATTTGCGTTATGCCGTCCAGTCTACCGAGCTTTCTGTCAGCTAAAGACAATAGATTTTGCATTTCTGCGTCAAACTGAATGGGAGGATTTGGCGGAAGTTTATTTGGAACAAACGTATTAAAGCCGTTTCCTTTCATAAAATAACCTGCTCTTTGGTGATAATTCATATTGCTACTCCTTTATCATATGCGGAATTAAAATAATTAATCAAATTTTTTTATAGAAAAAGAATTCAAAAAAGCAATTAAACTATTCTTTAATTACACGAGAAAAAACACATCTAATTAAAATAATTATACTATTATTTTAATTAATGTCAATCCTCAAAATAAGCGTCTATCTTATATCAAATCCGCATTAATTACAACAGACTGTAATTGAACATAAGAAAAATCCCCCAACTAATATATGTCGAGGGAGTAATGTAAAGTTCAATTTCATTTCTTGTAAAAAATAATTATGCCCTTGATAGCATAAAGCAATCTACAGCAAAATAGTGGTTATTATCTTTTTGTTAAATCCTTTCCGGTATTACCGGGTCTGTTCAATGTGAACCAGACTTTCTTTTATCTACCGTAGATTATTCTTCATTATTGTTTTGTTCAAACAACGCACCAATATTCATAACAGGAAGGGTATAGGGAGGGATATTCGCGTTTGCCGTTACCATTGTTATGATCGACCGTAAATACGGAAAAAGAATCGCTACGGCGTTGGAATTAATCAACGGAAACAAATCGGGTTGTTCCCAATTCTCCATTTCAAACCATCCCTTAATGTCAACAAATATGGAAAAGGGCATATCTCCTTTCTCGTTATTAATTGAAAATTTTAAACTGACACAAACGTTGTCATTATCAATCTTTGTGATTTCCCTTTGAAACTCAGGGGTTAAATTAATTTGTTCGTTTTCCGGGAAGCAAAAATCTTCATTTACAGAAAATTTGATTGTTTTTACAAGGTATTGTTTCAATGTTAAACAGCTTTTAGCCTGCATTATCAAATACTCCTTCAGTTGAATAATTATTATTTGATACCGAGCGGTAAGTACATAAATTAATATATTCTGAAGATACTTTGACTCGGTTATACGTTTTCATGATTTCTCTAATCTTCTGCTGCTCTTTTGCAGAAAGACAATCCTTACGCACTTTCCAGAGAATAGAAAAGGATTCCATGGAATCCATCAATCTGATTGCGTTATCATGACAAGCGTCTTGTAATGCGCCGTTTTCATATCTGGTTATTGTCTTTTCTCCAAAACCTAAGAACTTAGAAAATGAAGCTTGAGATAATTTATACTTATTTCGAATTCTTCTAATTTCTTCAGGCTGAAGCAAATTCTCCTTTCTGCGGTACTCTTTGTAAAAAAGCTTAAGTGTTTCATTGTCTAATTCTGTGTCCAGAATTTCTTCACCACAATCGCAGCACACTCTTACAGGTGACGTTAGTGTGATATTCCTGCCTTTCACACGGAAAGTCTGTTCCTTTTCGATCAGCTTTGTTTCCTGAAATGTTTCGCAATTAGTGCAATAAAATAAACCTTTCATTAGATATCCTCCTTTTGGGTAGCTATATACCATCTATATGATAACTCATAACTAACAACTCACCTTGTGGTGAAGACTGAATCTTTAGTTTAATATACATACACACTCCATGTAATTGCTTTTTGCAAATCCATACATCTCCGGGAAAAGAAGGATTATTGTCCGTTTTTTTCACCCAATTCTCATTGACAGTAAGATTTCCTAAATCATTCAAAACATCCTGTTCAATGAGTCCCAGTTGCATAAGCGTTGACATGTATTTTTGTCTTTTATCCAGTATACGATAATTATGTGATTTTAATGCCGCATGAACCTGCGACAAAAAAGAAGAAATCTCAGAAGCCGTAACCATTCACCTTCTACGCTATTGGTATCTTATGATACCATTATACAACAAAACAGTCATTTGTCAATACTGATTTTATAAAAGCTTAGGATTCATATGGCGAATGACACACTTTAGTTTTTCTCTTTTCGATAGTCAATATTCGCTCTTATAGTACAGTTTTACATGTTCTATTATAGAAACACTACAGCTATTACCCCTTTGAATACGCGGTTTTTGCGCACGGTGTCCCACGCCGTTGCCCGATGGAGAAGACGTAGAGATTTATACCGCCCCTCGTATTGTCCGCTATTGTCACGCGTCACAGGGTAGGGCGCGTATTGTTTTTATGAGATATATCTTATGTCAACAAGTAACCATCATTCATGGCGACAATATCGACATATGCGTGTGACGCGTGACAATACGTGACAGCCGGGTGCCCCCGGCAGGGCAGTGCGCCTTTGGAACAAGCGGCTTGGCAAAACGTCGGCTCAGCCGACAGCGTCACGCTGCCTCATACAGCTGTGGGTTGACGAGGTAATCTGTTCCTTTTGGCTTTTTGAACTCCCTTGTTTCCTTGACCTCCTCCCACAGAAAGCCCCTGTCGACCAGAACATCCAGCGCCGGCTGCACCTCGCTTGCTGTCTTAAATCGGCGGCACAGCCTCATCACATCCCTGCGCGTGAACCTTTCGAGCCTGCGCTTGGTTACGGCGTTGAGGATGTACTTCGCGTTCTCGGTCACTTCATCCGCTCCCATCAGGTCGTACGCCGCCTTGGCGTGCTGAATGAAATAGCTGCCCAGCGTGATCGCGTTCTGCATGATCGCGGCACTTGCGACGAGCGGCTGCGGGTTGCCGAAGGTAACGCTTTCAAACCTCGGCTTGTCCGCTCTTGTCAGTATCCCCGCGAGTCTGAGCACATTGCCGACGAGCTTGCCCGCCCAGTCGGAAATATCCGCGTACTCGCCGCGCAGCTTCGGCTCCAGACTCACGGAGAAATCCTCGAGTAATTTGACTGCCTCGGGACTGAGTGTGATAAGCTCCGGCTCAGCTTTGTCCTCATCCAGCATATCCTCGATGATCTCGCGGTAGCGCTGCTTTGCTTCACACGAGATCGGCGTTGTATTGAACCGCCTTTTGCCCACCAGCGAACGCGGCATACAGTACAGAAAACGCGCCGTCAGACCGCGTCCCCGGAACGTGCGGTTGCTCATCATGCCCGAGATCACGTTCGGCTGCACGGTCAGCAGGATCGTCAGCGCCGGGTCTTTAATGCTCTCGCTCGGTCTGCCGATGCGGTCAACGCGGATCGTGTCGCCTGAATAAGCTTTAAGGAAAACGTCGATATTCACGTTCTTGGAGTACAGCCCGGCGAGCAAATCGAAAATGCCGCCCTCAGAGGAGAGGATCGCCGTTCTGCCGTTCTCGCTGAGCGCCGAGCTTAGCTTCTCGGTTGTGATGTCGTCCACATAGAGCTTGAGCGGCTGCATGACCTTGAACGCCGCGATTTCGCTCGCAATACTCAGAAAGTCCTCCTCCTTCACGTCCTGCTTCTTTGCCATTTTGCTTTCCATCGCCTTTTGCTCCTGTTCCAGCACGCGCAGCTTCATCTTGCTCTCCTCGATCAGCGGTGCGCGGCGTTTGTTTTCCTCGGCTTCATAGGCGGTGATCGGATTTGACACCGCGCCGATGACCGCCGATTTTCTTTCGCTCGGCTCGGCAACGGATACCACATAAAGGTTCAGCGGCTCGACCCAGTCGGGCTTGCCTTGGATTTTGTACCGTCCCTGCACACACAGCGCCAACGCCGCCAGCACCGAACAGGCGCACATATCCACGGGCGTCTGGGTGCTCTCGGCGAGTCCGAGAACATAGCCGCGTACCGTGTCGGGCAGGGTATCGACCGGGAACACAGGAAGATTCGGTTCGTCGAACGGTACCGGTTTCTCCCAGCTTGGTGAAGCCTGTTTTTTCTCATACTCCTCGGGAGGTATGTAATTCTCCGAGGCGGCAATTTTGTCGTAGAATTTCTCCGCGCTCTTCCAGATCGTTTCGATCTCCCCGGTACCGAGCGGCGGCATACAACGATTACAGGCTTTCATATATTCATCAAGCGCCTTGCCGCCGTCTTTTCCGTAGCGTTTCAGCAGCTTGCCCGCGATATGCGAGAGGGTCGCGTTGCGGCTGCCTTCGGGGATGATTTCGCCGAGGTTCGGCTGTGCCGCGTTGTTTTGGCTGTCTTGGACTGTCTTATCGGGGAACTCTAAAAGCGGCTCACTGCCCCATAAATCGGCTTCGTCGAGGAAGTCTTTGATCGTCATGCTCCCCTCGTGAAAGTACGCCTTCGCCTCTTTGTTGCCGAAGTAGAACCTCCCTGCGTCAAGCGCCTTTTCGTCGAACACAGGCAGGTAGCTTTGCAGCCGTTTCAACAGCGTCACATACGCCTCCGCCGAGCTGATCCGCTCGATCGGAAAGAGTATATGGAACCTTGGTCGGGGCGCTTTCGAGCCTTTCTGCTTCATATGGTTACGGCTGGTATAGGCGGCAAATTGAACTTCGCTGAATATCTCGGTCAGCTTCCTGAGCGTCAGCCAGTCGGCTTCGTTGTCGCTGTGGTCGTTGTCGCAGTCCAACGCCGCTACGCTCGCGCCGAGGAAGTTCTTTATCGAGCGGTAGCCATCCTTAAAGTCAAAGAAAACGTGGTCATGCCTCACAAGTTTTTCAAATTCCTCCGCGGTTTCCGCTGTGTTGTCATATGGATACAGGCAGTTCTGCGCGTTCTGATACGCGTTTGAGCAGTGGATTTCAATCCGCACCTTGCGCCACCTCTACATACATCTCTTCGCCCGGCTGCGCCAGATAATCCAGCAGCGTATCGAAGTTGATCAGGTACTTTTTGCCGGCTTTCAGGCGCGGCAGCTTGCCGCTTACCGCAAGGCGGCGGATATGGTACTCCGTCACGGCGGTGTTCGGGTCAAGCTTTTTCAGCTCAAGGGCAGCTTCTCCCACTGTTCTCATACGGGGGATTTTGCGGATGGTCTGTTGGCTGTTGTTAAGGTTGATATCGTTTAATATTTTCATATATTCTTTCCTTCCTTTCTCAATATCTCTTGACAAGCGGCTGCTTTTCGGCTAAAATAGTAATCGAAAGCAACTTGTCACAATTTAATTATAATTGTGACAGAATTAAATTACAAGAGTTTTCCAATAAGTTGTGACAAACTCGCAACGGGAGAAAGGATGGGAACATATGTGTGACAAAATGAATATTACCGTAGAACGCTTGCGCACTCTGATTGACGAAACCGAGCTGCCGAGGCAGGCGATCGCCGACGAAATGGGGTGCGACGTTTCGACCATCACCAAGCACTACAACGGCACGCGCAACCTGACAACAGACTTCATCGTCATGTACACGCGGTATTTTAACGTATCCGCCGACTGGCTCCTGGGCTTGTCGGAGGTCAGGACGGTGTCGCCCGACATGGCAATGATTTGCCGGGTCACGGGGCTTGACGACAAAGCGGTGCAGACGCTCAGCGCCATCAACGACCCGACGAATTTTGAAAGTCCCAAGGAGATCATCGGAACGCTCAACTACATACTCGGCGAGCTGGACTATCGGGAGCAGGAGGACGGTTACTCCTGCAACGGCCAGTCGGTACTGCTGCGGCTGGCGGAGTACTTAATGAACAGAGGCGAGGAAGCGCAGGTCGTCCATGTGTTTTCCAACGGCACGATATTCAACGACCTCGAAGCAGCGGAAAAGGCAATTCCCCGCGGCAGGAACATCTCGGGAAAGCCCATGCTGGCGCACGAGATACTCGACAATTATATGCTCTCGGCACTGACCGACGCGGTCAGGAACGCCAAAGAGCAGTTGGAGGGCAAGGCATAATGGCTTCGGTTCGCAAACGCGGCAAGACCTATCATATCGCCGTTTCCTGCGGCTACGACGCGGAGGGCAAGCAGATACGCCGCACCATGACATTCAAGCCCGAACCCAACATGACCGAGAAGCAGGTTCAAAAGGAACTGCAGCGGCAGACGGTTCTGTTTGAGGAGCGCTGCCGCAACGGCGAGGTCAGCTCGGACGGTCGGTTAAAACTCAGGGATTTTGTTCCGACGTACCTTTCGAGCGCCAAACAGCGGCTCTCGCCCCTGGTTTACGAGCGGTACAACCGGATGCTTGAGATCTGCATTATCCCGATGCTCGGTCACATGAAGCTCAAGGACATCCGTCCGCTGCACATCCAGCACTTTGTCGATGAGCTTGTCAGCCGCGAAACGCATTTTGACGGCACCGAGGGCAGGCTTTCCGCGTCGAGCGTCCACCGCTATTACACGATGGTCTGCTCCCTGCTGCACAGCGCGTACCGGCTGGGCTTGATCGGGCAGAACCCAGCCGACCGCGACCGCATCACCCTCCCGAAGGTCGAGGAGGAACAGACGGAGATTTTCAGTGAGGAGGAGCTGTCCGCCATGCTGTCGGCACTTGAAGCGGAGCCTTTGCAGTACCAACTGCTCATCCACCTCGCGCTCAGTACAGGCTGCCGCAGAGGCGAGCTGATGGGCTTAAAGTGGAGCGACATTGATTTCGCCACGGGTATTCTGACCGTAAGCAGGAGCAACTACAAGCTGACAGGCGACAAAGAGGTCAAGAGCAAGTCCACCAAGACGGGCAAAAGCAGAATGATCATGCTGCCCGCATACTGCCTTTCAATGTTAAAGCGCTACCGCGCGGAGCAGACCGGGCTGCAGCTCAGACTGGGCGACGCATGGCACGGCGACAACTGGATATTCATTCAGGCGGACGGCAAGGCGATGTATCCGACCACGCCGACGCTCTGGTTCAGCAAATTCCTCAAGCGCCATAACCTTGCGCACAAGAAGTTCCACGCCCTGCGCCACACCTCGGCGACGCTGCTCTTGAGCAACGGCACCAACATTAAAAACGTCGCCGCCAGACTCGGTCACGCCCAGCTCAAAACCACCAACCGCTACGTCCATGCGGTGGATCAGGCAGAGCGCGACGCGGCGGATACGTTTGAAAACCTGCTGAACCCGAAACAGGATAGGACGGCGTAAAAACGATACAAAAGGAAAAGCTGACACCAAATCGATGTCAGCTTGCTTTTGTTTCTATGTTGTACAAAGCGGCTTTTATCTGCTTTGCAATGATATACGCTAATTCAACAGGAACAGCGTTTCCGATCATCTTATAGCCGTAATCAACGTCCGTATAGATAAACTCAAAATCATCCGGGAAACCTTGCAATCTTGCACATTCCCTGACTGTCAGTCTGCGGTACAGGTCTTCATATCCCGGCACAAAGATGCGCTTGTTCTTCTCTACAAAAAGCATCTTCGGCGCCTGTGGGTGAAGCTGGCACTGTCTTCCGCTTGCCTGAACCGTGAACCCTTGCTCGTCCCACGCTCTCACACGGTTGCGGCTCATAAAAATGGTCGAGTAAGCACCCGTGAAATACTCGTGATTCAATATGGGCAGCTTGCCGTTTGTCTTGTTCTTTGGCAAAGCCGGAACAGCGGTGCTTTGTAAATCGCCTATCGCCTGCCACATTGTGGTCTTCTGCGATTTATACGGCGTAGTGGGTTTCGGAAAAACAAAATCGATATTTAAATCCTTCCGGAAACCGATATAAAACACTCTTTTTCTGTCCTGCGGCACACCGTAGTCAGCCGCATTTACTAAATCAATTGTAACATTATATCCACAGCTTTCAAACTGCGCGATAATATTTTTTACTGCTTCGGAATGCCTGTTTGAAAGCATACCGGAAACATTTTCCGCCAGAAAGAATTTGGGCTGTTTACTTTTCAGAATTCTGATATAATCGTAGAACAGCTTGCCTCTTTCATCATTAATACCGCGAAGCGCTCCTGCCTCACTCCAGCTCTGACACGGAGGTCCGCCGATGATACCATCGATTCTATCAGGAAAATCCGAATCATTTATCTTTCTGATATCTCCTTTGATAAGCTTCGCGGTATGGTTTTTTTCATATGTTGCCCAGATACCGGGGTCAAATTCATTTGCGATTATGATGTTAAAGCCCGCTCTCTCAAAGCCCAAATCCAAGCCTCCGGCTCCTGAGAATAAACTGATCAAATTCAAATCATCATCTCCGTTCACAATAGCATTGTAACTCAATTATCATATTATGCAAGTCATTTATTCAAATACAATACGATAGTCTTCAATATTGTCCGCGGTAACATCGTCATCTGTTTCGATTCCCAATTCACGCAAACAGCCCAGCAGCTTATTACCTACTTCATTGCCCTTGGTGACTAACGGTTTTTCATCTTTAAATGACGGATAATCATTGATAATTGCCTTTTTGTCTTCAAAGCTTTTTAAATAACTTATAAAATTGTTTTCATAATTTCCGTGTATACCTTCATCTACAGACTGTATCGATCGGCTAAAAAGGGAGATTCCGTCTGTCATGACAGTATTAATACGTATAGCTTCCAATGCAATATTGTGAATTTCAGTTGTCTGAAATGTATTTACTGAGTATTTGTCTGGATGGACTAATACATTTAGATATCTTTGACGCCACCTTGAATTGCTTAGCGAAAGCCGACGAAAAAAACTGCTTGCGAGACATGCGCTTAAGTATTTGTTACGTTGTTCTGAAAGTGTATTCTCGGTTATAAAATCACGCAAATATACTTTTTTTAAGTTAGGTTTAGTATCACTATTATCTGAAAAAAACATTTTGCGACAAGCGGACAATGCTTTTGCTCTTAATTGTTTTAGTTCGTTATCAATTGATATTGTAACATCCGTGCCATTAAGCGCAATAAAACCGATTGCTAAATAGGTTAGCCTTGTTTTTTCTTTCCGTTTTGCTTTTTCAGCTATATCTAGTACCTCTTTTAAGTATGCTTTTTCATATTTGATGTTTCTAAGGCTTTTTACTTTAAAGGATTGTAAAATACTACCCGCTTCATTTTGTAAACAAGGAGGATTAATAGATTTAATCCTTCGAATAATATCTGCTGAAAAAAGATTACAGATTGTTGGAAAGCTTTTTATTGATAGAACAATAGGTTTACATATAGAATCTAAAACCATAGGTTCACTTATTCCATTACTCTCCGCCTCAGAAATTGCACTGTAAAAATGCCTTTCTATACCTTCGGCCAGTTCATTTTCCTTTTGCTGAATATCAAAATAAGTGAAAAACCATTGTATCAAAAAGCATGACCATGTCATAAGAATAATATAACTTTTTATTTTATATAATGACGTAATGTCCTTTCTTTTTAAGCATTCTGCAAGATTATTCGTTACAATTTTGGCACAGTTGTTATCTGTATTTGTAAAACGAATGAAACTTAATTTGTCAATCATTAATTCATACATTTTGTCAATACAAAAAACAGCATTACACTCTTGACCAACATGCAGAATCGTTTGCATATCCTCAAATTCGGAATCTGACAAGGTGAGCCCACTCTCGTTTTCGAAAATCACTATTAGAGCTGTCGGCGTCAGACCCGATACCTCGATAAAATGTGAGTTGGGATTCCTTTCCGAAAAATCGGTTCTTGTGGTAACAATAACCTTACAATTCAAATCCAACAGTTCATCTAAGCCTTTGCTCTCGTTCGGTGCAACGTCATAGTTATCGAGTATCAGCAAAACATTCTCGTCACAAATCTCCTTTAATAAAGATTTGTTGTCTTTGTCTTCGCTATCAATACCGATTATTTCTATTTCATTCAGACATTCGGAAACAGAGCCGTTGTACAGCATAAATACAACAGCGTCATACTCATCTTGGTGGAGTGATACGTACTTCTTCACCAATTCGGTTTTGCCGATACCACCTGCGCCATTGACGAATACAGGTTTCCCGTCTGCCAACGCTTTTTGCAGCTCCGCGAGTTCTTCACTTCTGCCGACAAAATTGCAGGTAGAAACATAGTTTGGGGAGTAAATGTACGGACGGTCACCGTCAACGATTTTGACCAATTCATCCAGTGCTCCTGCCAATTCATCCGCCGACTGATAGCGCCTTTTGACATTTGCCGCAAGCGTTTTATGGAAAACTTCCGTCAGCAAACGCTTAACTTTCGGATTGACCTTCTTTACGTCAAATCGGCTGTCATACTCCCATGTGGCGAAAAGGCCGGAATCAAAGCTTTTAACCGGTCTTTTCATAATACGCTCGAAAAGCACCGCTCCGACAGCGAATAAATCTGTTGCCGGGCAAATTTTCTTTATCTGCTGCAATTTCTGTTCAGGGGCAGCATAATCGTTGGAATATGACACTGTGCGCAGACTTCCGTTTCGAATGTCCTCCTGTGCTGCAACAGTATCAACATCAAACAAAACAATATTTTTACCTTTGCCCGTCTGATCCTCCGTAGCGATGAAGTTTGAAGGCTTGATATCCAAATGCAGATAGCCTGCTTTGTGATATCGACCTACGGCATTTGTCAAAGCTAAAGCAGTGCGAATAATATCGGCAAGATCATTTGTTTTTGTCTTGTCATAGCTGTTGCCATTGGGAATTGTAGCAACGTACTGTGTGCCGTTCTCTTCAAACTTATCGAGTGAATATACTGATACTGATTGCGCTCCTGCCATATTTTGAATTTTTGCTGCAACTTCATATGAATCGTTAAAACGAAGGAAGGCTTTTTCCTGCTCAGCAGGGTTACTCCAAATGATTTTGTTTCCGACGCGCGCTGTGCCGGCATTGTAAGGATAGCATTCCTTCAAAATGATTTCTTTACGGTTGTTGCAGCTGTCGAGAAAATGTGCCTCATATACCAAACAGCTTGCGCCGCCGCCGATTATTTTGTCAACCACAAATTGACGTACAGACGCGCCTTGTGATAATGGTGTTCTCTGATCCATAATACTTCTCCTTTCAGGTTGGTAATAATCAACCTGAACACATGATAACAAATGAATGAATCAATCTGTAACTTTCATTGAAGAAGGGTCATCCGGCAAAACCTCTGATAATATCCCTCTAAACATATCTAACGGGCGTTCATCTTGAGCACATAACAGAAACATCCAATCAAACGGATTGCCGTAGTATAGTATAGCGTAATTACAATCAATCAGTATATAGTTTAATGCATCAGTATAATCATCAAGATTAAAAACAGCATTCAGGCTTTGTATTTGATACCAAAATCCATAGGAGAATAACAGAATGATTGCCTTGCGATATTCTTCCGAGCTCATATCTTTTTTCCCAAAGGTTACAGCTTCCGGAAAACGATTCTTTATCTCTTTCGGTAGAGCGGCATTATTGAATATGGTTTTTGTCCCTTTACTCCCGGTGATATTTAAACCTGTAATAATTTCATATAAAGCGTTGTTGGAAAGATTTTCAGTCCATTTGCCACTATAGATTTCTCGGGCATAGGAATTGTTAATTTCCTCTTTCGCAAATCTTTTTGCCTCACTTAGATAACGACTAAACTCTTCTTTTGCTTTTACGCTGTTTTTTTGAAAATTGCGACCGTTTTGACGTATATATTCCAGCAAAGGCTGTTCCTCACAAAAAGCATCAACACTGCTTGCAATCGCTTTGGTTATTTGTGTTTTGTCGGAATAGTCGTTTGCCAAACCGTCTGATTCCGCTATCAATCTTGTAGCATCAGCCCACGTTTTATTGTTCTTGATACAAAAGTAAAATACAACTTCCTTTTTATCACGATAGTTGAACGCCCTGTCCAGAAAAATTTTATGAAATAAATCTTTAGTTTCATCAACTGAGAGTCCTAAAGCAAACGCCAGTGCAAACATAGATTGACGAGAAGCAACGCTTTTTTTGGGGCGTTTGCCTATATCAAACCAATTGTGCAATGTGTTGTAGGAGCCGATTTCAGAAACAGCAATACCTTTCCGTGCGCATTGTTCGGTCAGTGCATCTATTATTGTTTTGCTGTCAGAAGCAGGCAAACTCAGTTTATCGGTTATAAACGCAGCAAGTCTGGCTCCGAAAGGTTGAAAGCTATCTCTGCTGTTCAGAAAATCAATAGCAATTGAATAATCATCACATTCGTCCAATTTATCAGGCATACTCCAAAAATCGCTTTCCAACCCGGAAGTGTATGTCAATTCCATAATACGACCTCTTTTGATATGTACTCTTCACTTATCATAGCATTTTGTTTTAGCATTTGCAATGGTTTTTCTGCTTTTCGTTAATTATCAGACACTCCACTTATAGGTGGTTTTTGCCCAACACGATCAAAAAGTCAGTAGTTCTGTTTTTCGTGAAAACAGATAATTATAAATCAGTTTTTACACGATATAATTTTTGTGGGCAAAAAAGCAATAGACATCGCTTTCTGTAGAGCAGTGAAAAACTGAGCAAATTCGATCTTACAGGTTGATTTGATGTTTATTTGATGTTTGTTAAGGCTTGATGTTACTAAAAGTTACGCAAGGATAAGGAACAGAAAACTAAACACAATAGGGGTTACGAGGGGATAATATCGGCTGCGATACCCCTCAGCGTTACCACATACCGTTTGGTAAGGATGAGGTCACCGGTTCAAATCCGGTTATCAGCTCCATAGAAACAGAGTATCCATCCGGGTACTCTGTTTCTATTTTTACTTTGCGGTTAACCGGATTTGAAAGCGAGCGTTAAGAAAACAGTCCTGTGGACTGTTTTTAGCGAGAGCGCAGATGATAACGCTTCTCACAGAAAGTGAACCCATCAGGCGAGGCAGGGCTTTTCCAATAATTCGTTCACAGGTTATCAGCTGTTTCTATTTTAACTTCGCGGTTAAAAGGATTTATTTTGCAAAAACAAGATTGACCGTATTTTAATTATGTTGTAAAATATAACAGGACAAAATAATCAGATTGGTTTTGGAGCGTTGTTATGAGCTACATCACTACTGTTACGGGAAAGCACTTTGACCCGATGGATACCGAAAATCAGGAAATTGACATTGTTGATATTGCGCACGCGCTGTCGCTGATTTGCCGCGGGAACGGTCACATAAAATTCTTCTACTCCGTCGCCCAGCACAGTATCGCCTGCGCCGGGGAAGCGATTGCAAGAGGATATTCGCAAGAGGTGATTTTGGGCTGTCTGCTTCACGACTCAAGCGAAGCGTATCTTTCCGACGTGACGCGTCCCGTAAAGAAGGAGCTGCCGCAGTATTTACATGCGGAAGAAAAACTGCAGAACGCAATTTGGCAGCATTTTATCGGGCGAAAAATGACAGGCGACGAACTAAAACAGATTTTTGAAATTGACGACATAATGCTATCCGCCGAATTTCATCAGCTAATGCCAGAGGAGCTAAACGATGATTACCGCAGGCTACAAAGCGAATTTACCTGCGAATATCAAGCCCCAAGTGACGTAAGAGAGCAGTTTATACGACTGCAGCGCATTTTGAAATATGAAAGCTGTCTGCATGAAGCACAACGACTGCTGCGCGCAAAAGAAAAAGCCGACAGGCTTCAAAGCCTTATCAGCGAGTTGGAAGCGTATTATTCATGCGATGACTGGAAGCGGGATTTTGAGGCAGACGAAGCTGGCTTGCTGCCGAAAGGGCTGAAACGCGGAGTTCTGTCCGAGGACGGGATCTACGATCTGCTGGAAGAATACAAAGAGTTATCAAAACAACATGATATCTGATATTAATTGTAACTTTGCAAAGGCGAACCGCATGTTCGCCCTTTTTTATATCCGATTGTATTTCAAAAGCAACGGTTTAATCTGCGCCATCGCCCCTTACGGGGCTTCACCGCCTGCGTCTGAGGCTTCACCGCCCCCTCCGGCGCCTCCTCCCAAATCTTCACCGCCTGAGTTCTCAGTGCCTGAACTCTCAGCGCCTGAGCTTTCACTGCTTTCCGAGCTTTCGGCGCCCGAACTGTCACTGTCGTCCGATTCTTCGCCGTCGGACTGACTGTACCAATCGTTTTGAGAGCCGTTGTCGGACTGACTGCGGCCTGAATCATTATCAGAATTCTGCCCGCTGCTTTTTGAAGTATGAGACGACTCCGCTTTTGATTCGGGCTTTTTGCCTTTGCTGACCGTCAGCATGATAACCGCGGACAGGCTGACAGTTTTTCCGGAATCCACGCTTTGACTGATTACATAGCCTTCTTTAACTTTATCGCTGTAAACAGTTTTGACTGTCACATTAAAACCTGCCTTTTTCATGATATCTTCCGCGTCACTGCGCTTTTTTCCGACAACATCAGGCACAACAGCGCTTTTTTCCTTTTCTACCGACGAGGAAGCTTTCCCTGATTTTGAGGACGCGCTTGTACTTTGCGGGGGGTTATCCGGCGCATGGGATGATGATTTATAAGCGCCTATACTCTGCAAAACAAGCGTTATGCCCAAAATAACTGCCGCAATAACCCCCACGGCAACAGGAATCATTATTTTTATAGGCAGCGCACCCGTATTTTCCGATTTTTTCTTTTTGAAACGCAGCCTGCGCAAATCATTCAACAGTTCTTCGCAGCTTTGGTAGCGTTTTTCAGGGTCAAGAGCAGTACATTTTTTGATAACCGCGCGCATTGCGGCTGACATTTTATTGTGCGCCTCTTCCGATTCAAGCACGGGATAATCGCAATAGCAGGGATTGATGCCTGTAACCAAATACATCATAGTCATGCCAAGCGCGTAAATATCCGACCGCGCGTCCGTTTGACCGACATACTGTTCGGGCGGCGCAAATCCTCTTGTGCCGAGCGCGACGGTATCGGCGAGCTTCTGAGTGCTGTAAACGCGCGCGGTACCGAAATCAATAATTTTCAGACTTCCGTCAGATTTGAGAATAATATTTGACGGCTTCATATCGCGGTAGATGATAGGCGGCTGACGACGGTGAAGAAACGACATCGCCGCACACAATTCCTGAGCCCAGCAAGCGACCGTTTGTTCATCGCAGGAGCCGTTTTCTTTAATAACCTGCTCAAGCGTCTTTCCCTCTATATAGTCCATAACAAGATAAAGCGCGTCATGGGTTTCAATTATATCAATGATCCTGGGGAATGTGGGATAATCAATATCCTTCATTAGATTTGCTTCGGCAATGAGGCTGTTGATATACAGCCTGCTCTGCGCGTCATAGGTTTTCTTGATTTCCTTGATTGCCCAGCGATTGCCCAGGCGGGTATTTACCGCAAGATAAACAACAGACATTCCGCCCTTGTTGATATACTGCTTTATTTCATATTTATTATCAATTATCGTTCCTATTTTGTTCATACTAATCACCGGTTTGTTTTATATAAACAGAATATCATATCAAAATGCAGGTGTCAATAAACCGTCATTCACATTCCGAGCAGCTGTGTTATTCCTGCAATGCCGAGCGTTGCGGCGACACACAGAATCAGCGACGGTAATGCTCCCGTTTTAAGCAAATCTGCCTCGCTGAAATATCCCTCCTTGTACGAGATGAGGTAAATCGGTTCGGTGTAAATAAGAAGCAGAGCGGACGCCGCCCAGAACGACGCGGTCATCAGCAGTGGAGCTATTCTGAGCCCAGTTGTCTGCGAGACCGAAATGAGCATTGGCGCGAACAGCGCAATCACCGCGGTAGTTGTTGGAATAAACGCGCGCAGCAGACAGATAACAAGCGAGATGATTATCATAATCAGCACGGGCGACAGCGACGAAATATTGCCGAACAGCGCGCCGGAAATATCCGACAGCAGCCCCGTACCCGACACGGCGGTCATGAGAATACTCACCGAGCCCATGGCAAGAACCAGATCCCAGTTTACTCCGCTGCTGAATTTTTTCATATCAAGCAAATCAAAGCACGGTAAGAACATTACCGAAAGTCCGAGCAGCGCAACGACTGTGGGACTGATTACGGGGAGGAAGCTCGTTAGGAACCAGCCGACTATTACAGCCGAAACGATAACGAGCGTTTTTATATCAGCCGGGGAAAATTTCACCTCGGAGTACACGACGGGATTTAAGTCTTTTTCGGGCTTGAACACGAGCATTACGCTGAGCGCGAACAGCAGAGCGGCAGGTATTCCGACCGGGAAGCCGACCGCGCACCATTTTAGGAAGGTTACCTCTATCCCCTGCTGTTTTAGCAGGTCGATCACAAGAATATTTGCGGGAGTTCCCGCAGGCGACATAAAACCGCCGATACCCGCGCACGCGGGAACCGTCAGCATAAGAGCCTTGCCGAGATTTGTCTGCCCCGCCCTGATCCCCGAGGATTTGAGCGCGGATACAATAAGCGCGGTGAACAGCGCGCAGGTCGCAAGGCTTGAAACGAACGCCGAGAACACCGTAACAAGCAAGGCTGTGCCGAGAATAAGGAGCCTTGGCTTTCCGCCGAATTTTTTCATCATCAGATTTGTGAGAAATTTTGGTATCGCGCCGTCCGACAGCGCGATTGTTATCCCCGAGGACGCCATGATAAACAGCGCGGTATTTACGCCGAAGTTTGAGAGCGCGTCGTTAAAGCTCATCAGTCCGAGAAACGGCAGCAGGCAAATCATCATCAGCGACGACAGGGAAATCGGCATAGCCTCGGATATCCAGAGAATAAGGCACGCGCCCAAAACGCCCACAGCGCGGAGCTGCAGGCTGTATTCGGTTATGAAAAACGAAAGTATTACCGCTCCCAAAAGCGCGGCGGCTGCCGCAGGAAAGGCGATTGCTTTTTTGGTCATGCAGAACCTCCGCGGTTAAAGATATTTTTGAACGAACGGCAGCATTTTATCAAGAAATTCCTTTGTGATATTGTGCCCCGCGCCGTCAAAGTAGAAAAACGAGATATCCTTGTTTCCGCCCTTTGAGAGCTTCTTTTCAAGAGCTTCGCTGCCCTTGTACGAAACTATTTCATCGTCAAGGCTGTTGCCCGACAAAACGGGCGTTTTAAGCAGCTTTTCCCAGTGATTTATGGGATTGTATTTATTTACGAATTCCTTTATCTTGGAATCGCTCCATGTCTGCTTTGTAAGCTCGCCGCCCGATATGCAGGTGTTGTCGCGCGGATAGTTGAAATCGGGAGAGGTGCTTCCGACAATAAGCGCGCTCGGAGTTGATTCTCCGTAGGCGGAGTACCAGTACGCCGTACTTCCGCCCTGAGAAAAGCCTATAAGCGCGAATTTCTTTGACTCCGCGGCTTTGCATAAGCTGTAGTAATCGAGAAGCAGGTCGATATCGGACGAGGTGTTTTTGGTGATTTCAAGAGCCATCAACGGCTCGTCGGTCACCCGCTCGCCGTGTCCCTGCAAGTCGAGCGCAACGCAGAAGTAGCCCGCGTCGGCAAAGGCGGTCATATCGCCTAAATTTTCCTCCTTGCACGAAAGCTGTCCGTGCATGAAAAGCACAACGGGAGCGTTCTGTCTGTCCTCGCGGTACATCTCGTAAACAGGCACGTTGTCAATGAATTTATGGCTGAGCTTAATTTCACCGCTCAGCTCTTTTTTTATTTCCTCGGCGGTGTTTCCGAGCGAATATATTGTTGCGGTGTGCTCGCTGTTGTCCTTGCCGCTCTTCCATTTTTCGGTTTTAAGAGCCGCAGCCTCTCCCTCGTCGGGCTTGGAGCTTTCCGCCGAGCTTTGGGGCTTGCCCTCCGCTTTTGACTTTTGCCCTGATGAGCATGATACAGTGCATACCGCGGCAAAAGCAAGCAGCATAATAAGCGTGATTTTTTTCATAAAGCTTTCCTTTATTGTGTTTTAACTGCGCTGAATATCTCGGTCAGCGTCGATTTTGAAGCGAAACCGTCGGCGGTTATTCCGTGCGCCTTTTGGTACTTTGTTACCGCGTCCTTTGTTGTTTGGTCGTAAATCATCGTCACGTTTTCAGCCTTCATGAAGCCGAGCTTTACAAGCTGTCTTTGCAGACGCTTTACAGCCTGTCTGTCGGTATGATTTACCGCGAACTGCTTTGTCAGCCATTTGCGGATTATTTTTAGCTGTCTGTCGGAGATTGCCTGACCTTTGTTTGCCGAGGATGAATCGTTGGGAGCCGCGGGGGCGTATTCTTTTGGGCATGACGCCGCCTTTGAGTTAAACAGCGAGCTAAGGGTTTTTGAATCTCCCGCGCCCGAAGTATTCAGGTTATTTAGCTGCTGATAGAGCTTGAGCGCGGTTTCAGTTTTTGTATCAAAGCAGGGATTTACCGAGCCTGCAAGGTAGCCGAGCTTTTTGAGCCTTTCGTTAAGCTTTGTCGCGGCAGGACAGCAGTCGCCCTTGTTAAGCTCAATAAGTCCGCTGTATTCGGCGGTGCTTTTGTCAAACAAAAGCTTTTGCAGGTCTGCTTTTATTACGCCGCCGTCGTAGTCGAGCGAATTCGCCTTTGAAAACAGAGCAAGCGCGGTTTCGGTGGGCTTGTCAACTTTGCCCGTTACGGCGTCCTTCATATAGCCGAGCGTTCTCAGCCTTGCCTGCATATCGCGTACTCTTATTCCCTTGCTCGTTGAGGACAGCGCACGGTAGCCTGCGCGCTTTTCAAGCTTTTCCTTGCTGAGCGTCAGCTGCAGCTCGGGGGTGGCTATTCCGCTTTCGTCAAGTCCGAGGTCGGACTGTACATACTGAACCGCCGCTGCAGTGTCAACGTCGAATATTCCCGACGGGACCGAGCTCAGATATCCCGCCTCAAACAGCTTTTGCTGCAGGTCTGATACCTCCTCGCCTACCGACGCCATTTCAAGCGTTGAGAAGCCCGAAAGTTCGCCTGATTTGCTGTCAACAAATTCCGTGTGCTTTTTTTCAAGCTGTGAAGCCTCCTCCTTGCTTGGGCTTTTGGTTGCGTCAAGCGAGTAGCAGTAGGAGCTTCCTGCCTCTTTTGAGAGGTCGTATACCATGAGGCGGTAGTCAAACATTGAAATCATAGGATTTTTTACGCCGTCCTTTATCTGACAGAACGGTGAGAACTGATTGTTGTCAAGGAGCAGTCTGTATACGATGTTGCCGTCGTCAATCACAAACGCGTAGTCCGCGCTTACCGTAAGCTGAGGAAGAATATTTTCGGGCAGCTTTGCAAGCTCCTTGTTCTGCTCCTCCGATACAAAGTACGCGCACAGCGACATTCCGTCCTCGTTTTTTTGGATATAAAGTATTTCGTTGTCCTGATAGCCGCAGGGCACAACAACATGCTCCGCAACCTTTGTCGCCTCGTTTGAGCCCATCCATCTGTAGCTCAGCTCACCCTCGGGGGTGAGGATGAGGTCGTACTGCTCGCAGACGATCAGCCGCGAGCCCTGACAGTCGTAGTTTGGATTTGTCAGCTGCTTTGAGAGCGGAATATACAAAAGCTCCTTACCCGAAACGGTCGTGGCAAGCAGTCCGTCGCTCGATATCCGCAGCCCCGTTATTTCCTCCTCAAACTCAGCCGCGTTCTCGGTGGTGGAGGTGAGCGGTTCAAAGGTGCAAAGCTGCTTTTTGTTGTCATCCTTGATAAAGTATACCACCTCGTCGTTTGACGACCAGCAGGGGTCAATTGTCACCGTTGCTATTGTGTTGAGGGTGTTTTCCTTTTCGCCTATCTGCAATTCCTGGATAACCGATTCCCTGCCGTTGCGCGCGCCGTCGGTTTCTGCGGGAGCGGTGTATATCACCGTGTCGTCAGAGGCGTACAGCAGCTCGTCGGCAGGCTGCTCAATGAGCGGCTTTGACTCATCGTCGAGGTTGTACAGATAGCCGTCCTTTCCGATATACGCGAACATCAGCTCGCCGCAGCTGCAAAAGCTTTTCGGAGTAATGAGCGCAGGGGTTTTGGCTGCGCCCGACTCAGCGGCGGAATCGGGAGTGCCGTCGGGCGACTCGTCGATTTCACGCTGAGAGTACATTATCAGGAAGATACATCCCACGACCGTTGCCGCAACAGCGGACAGCGCGATTATCATTCGTTTAAGGGTAACATGTTTTTTCATAAGAAGTTCCTCGAATAAGTCAAATGGAGATAAACGACAGTATCGGCACTCGCCTGAAAACTGAGCCGAGAGCAAGTGCGCAAGCCGCGGCGATAAACGCTGTAAGCGGAATATAGAGTGCGAGCGGAACAGACTGCGCGGAAATGAGCTTGCTCAAAGCGCCCGAGAACACCGCAAAAAGCGGAACGAAAACATAGGAGCACCGGGCGCAGCTTTCAAGGAAAAATCCGCTGCTTTTCAGTCCTAACCTTTTTGCGGCGGCTGAAATCAGCAAAATCACCGCGGCGGTCTGAATGACCGTAAACGGAGAAGCCTCCGTAATATATGTTTTGTCCATGCCCTTTTCCTGTGAGTAGTTCCAGAAAGTGAGCGAATACATGGCGACGGTAGAGAGCATGCCCGCGCAGTAAACTACAACGCGGAAATGCCATTCAAGCTCAATACGCGAAAGGAAAATACCGAGGAAAAGGTAAAGTCCGAATTCGGTAAAGAATCCCCAGTTGAGCTGGGAAAGAAACATGTAGCCGTAGCTGAGGTAGGGTATGTGCTTCATCACGGGCACCACCGCGGAAAATACCGCAAAAACGATCACGGCGTAGCCCGTCAGCTTTTTGTCGTCGGCAATTCTTTTCAGCAGCGGATAAAACGCGAAGAATATTACAACGAGCTGCAAAAACCGAGCGTAATACGGAGCGTTGAGCGCCTTTGACATTGCTTCAAAGAAGGTGTCCGTATCTATTTCATTTTTATTTGAATATTTCATCAGCGTAAGCGCCGACACAAGCCACCACACCGCGCAGCCCAACAGCGCGCGCGGCAGGAGTTTTTTGAGAACAAAGCCCGTTGAATAGCTTTGAGAGTTTGCAAGGTATTTGCAGCCCGTTGCCGCAACCAGCAGCGGAAAGCCCCACGCGGATATTACGGAATACGCGCCCGAGATATCCCACACGGAATTTACGGGGGCGGATTTGCTCCAGATAGGCAGCGCTATGCCGCGCACCGCCATAGCCGCAACTGCAAGCAGCAGCATTATATCTGTGTAATTTTTTCGGTTTGACACAAAAGCGCATCCTTTCCGCCGTTATTCAACCCTGAATTCGGCTATTTTATAAACGTTTTCCCTGTACTCCTTAGCCATTGCCATAGGCAGAAGCCTGCCGCCTTTTTCGGCGCGTATCGTGAGCGTGTAGTCCATGTCGTCGTCAAAGTTCTCCTTTTTGACGGAGAGCTTAAACGTTCCGTTTTTGCCGGGGATAACCTCGCGCAGGTCAATGTCCGCCTCGGGCGACGTCCAAACACTGTTGCCGTCGGAGTCGAATATTTCAAGCTTTACAGGGTATTTTTCATAAATCGGAGCTATGCCGTCGTTTGTGAGTGTGCACTCAATATTGAAGCTTTCGCTGTCCGCAAAGTTTAGCTTTACGTTGTCCACGCTGTAGCGGTAGCCGATCGTTTTTAGTATTTCGTTAAACTGGTAATTGTAGTTTTTGTCGTCCTCGTCTATGATGATTTTTGGGCCGATGAACGACTGGTGAGTCATGCGGATTGCCTCGAGCGTCATTTCAAACTCCGAGCGCATAAAGTAGTCGTTTTGGTGCGTCTGGGCAAATTCTCCGCCAACGGGCTGAGTTTTCCAGCTTTCACTGCAGTCCGCCTGCTCCTTTAGTCCCGTCTGCTCCCAAACGCTGTCGGTCATTTGATTTACCCAGTAGAGCGTTTCGTCATAGTCGCCCGTCAGGTCGTTGTACAGTCCCGTTTTGTACTGCTTTGCGTCGATGAGCGGATATCTCAGCAGGAATTTAGCGTGAGGAAACGCGCTCAGATACGGCTTTACATACCGTTCGCGCACGGAAAATTCGGGTATAGGATTAAGTCCTTCGTCGTAGTCGGTGTGCCATTCGCCCCAGTGACCGAGGCTTCCGAGCTCAACATACACAAAGAAATCGTCGCCGCCGAACGCCTCTCCGAGCTTTGCCACAGCCTCGGCGTGCTCCTCAATAAACAGCTCGTTTTCATAATTTGGAGAATAGCCGCTGCCGTAGGATATTTTGTATTCCTCGCCGTCATGTGTTTTGTCGTAGAGCCACTTCGGGATGTCCATGTGCGCCGTCTTTGCGGGCTCGTCACAGATAAAGCGGAACACCACCTGCCGTCCCTCATTGCGGTAGCGCTCAAGCTTGAAGTGGCTGTTTACATAGTCAACGTCAAATTTATCGTCCTCGGGCTCCCAGTTTGACCATTTAAGCTCAACGTACACAAGCGAGGTTTTCATTGAGGGGGTTTCGTCGCTGTCCGCCCACGGAGCAAGTCCCATTCCGGGACAGAGCAGGACTTTTTCGGATTTATCGGGCGTAAAGGTAATTATATTTGACTGATATACCGCGTCGCCAATCATCCAGCCCGACGAGCCCAGCGCGGCCGCCGCGGCTGTGCAGGCTGCCGCAGAAAGCTGTTTTATCCTCGATTTATTAACCGTCTTTGACTTAGGCTTGTCCTCCTTAAGAAGATAGTCGTTGTACCGGGTTTTGCACAAAATGTAGAACTCAAGCTTTTTAAGCCGCGCAACAAGTCCGCCTGCCGCCAAAAGTGTAAGCACCGCTCCCGACGCGGCAAACGCGGCTCCGGTATACTGCGGAAAGAAAACTATTCCGAGGTATGTTCCGCCGAACGTTCCGAGCGCAAAAACAAGCGCGTCAAATACCGCCCTGCGCTCGTCCGAGAACCAGAGCCTTAAAAGAATCAGCGTGCTGCCGATATAGTAGAGCGAATAGCCCACGCAGAAAATCCTGAATGTTCCGAGCATGCTCTCCGTCATGCCGATATTCATAACGCCGAGCAGCTTTGAGCCTGCGGTGATGAAGGCAACGCAGGAGGCTGTCTGAATCAAAAACAGCGTTCTGAGCTTTTTGCGCAGGGTTATTACAAGGCTTTCCTTTGCGCTCTCGATTTCGGAAGCGCCGCCGAATTTCAGCGCGGCAAAATACCGCTGATACTTATCGCTGAAATCGGTTTCGAATATGGTAATAAAATAGATTGCCGAGGGTATAGTTGAGAAGTACGCCGCGATCGCCGGGAAATCGTACTTAGAGTTGAATCTGAAAAACAGTGAAATTGTTGTTGAGCTGTCGGACAAAAACCAGGTAAGCCAGAAGTGCCCCAACATTCCTGCCGCCATAAGAAAGCCGACGAGCATCAGGCACGGATTATGCCTTAGCTCATGCCTGAACGCAAACAGGCTTTGGTCGTGCTTTGAGAAAGTGAGGCATACTGCCCTGAACAGCAGTATATCCACCGTTGCGAACGCGGCGAGCAGAATGAGAACCATTGAGGGAACAGACAGCTCGGTTGTAAAATACAGCAGCGCAAGCAGCGCCACAGCCACACCAAACGCCGCGGAATACGCAAAAACTATCCGCTTGTACTCGCGGATAAGCGTGATATACGTCATCAAAAGCCAGCAGGCGCACAGCGAAATAAACAGCAAAAACAGCGGTATTGCCGATTCGGGCTCGGTTCCGGAGAACAAAAGCTGCAGAAAAAACAGCAGTCCGCCAGCAGCCGATACCGAAGCCGCTCCGCCAATGAGCGACGGCAGCACCTTTTGGGGTTTGCCCATGTAAACCGCGTTTGAAACGTACCGCGACAATACCGTTGACAGCAGCGAGCAAATCAAAATTGACAGGAACATTGCGTTGGTGATGTAGCACATAAAGCGGTCGTTTACCGCCTGAGGAGCGTGCTGAGCCTTTGCCGCTGCCTGGATAACGGCGAAGATTGTGATTGCGATAATCATTGAGCCGCTGCTGCTGAAAGCCGCGCCGAAAAAGCCCGATGTTTTTTCGGTACGGTTTTCGCTTGTTACAGCTTTTCGTAATTCAAATCCCACTCCTGCCATTGTTACAGTACCTCTCCGTATATCCTAAGATAACCGTCGTTCATCTTTTTGTATGTATAATTTGCGAGCACTCTTTTTTTGCCGTTTTCGCCGAGCCTTACGCGCAAATCATAATCGACGCAGAGCTTTTCCATTGCGTCGGATATTGCCTTGATATCCATCGGATTGCAGCAGATCCCCGCCTCGCCCAAGCCGTCGGTCGGTCTTTGCAAAAGGCAGGCGCAGTTACCCACGTTTGTTGCAATGCACGGTCTGCCCGCCGCGAGTGATTCAAGGATAGCAAGCGGCTGTCCCTCGGATATGCTCGTCATCACGGTGAAGTCCATCTTCTCCATGTACTCGACCGCGTCAATGTAGCCCAAAATATGAATACTGTCCGCGTTCAGCCTTTGAGCAAGCTCCACGCACTCGGCGCGGTAGGTTTCGTCGTCGGTGCCGCCCATTATGTACAGCTCTGCCGAATCAACCCTGCTTTGCAGATTGTAAAAGGCGTAAATCAGCGTTTTTATGTCCTTTATTGGAGCGTAGCGCACAAACGCCCCGATATTGATTTTATCCGATTTTCCCCTGACCGGGATGTTCTCAAATTTTTCGCAGTGTATTCCGTTTGAAACCACCGAACACTTTTCGGGCGCGCAGCCGATTTCGATCTGCTTTTCAACAGCGTCCTCAAAAAGCGCGGTCACCCTGTCCGCAAAGCTGTAGGCGCATTTTGAGAGGTTGTAAAAAGAGCGTATCCAGACATCTCTCATTGAGGGAGCAACCCAGTCTGCCTGAATAAGCTCCTCCTCGCGCTCGCGCGGATAGATTCCGTGCTCGGTCAATACAAGCGGTCTGCCCGTTTTATGCTTTGCCAGCGCGCCGAGTATTCCGCCGTAGCCTGCCACCGCGCTGTGGTAGAGGTCAGCCCTCGGAACGTCCTGACCGAGCATAAACAGCAGGGGCATGAATATAGATTTGAGTCCGTGGTACGCGTCCGAAAGTCCCGTGCCCGTTTCAAGCGAAAATTTACGCGCGAAGGCGTAGAACTCCTCCGACTCAACAAAGTTGTCGGCTGAAATTTCCCCCGAGCAGTTTTCAAGCAGTGAGCCGAAGTCCGCGCCGTCTTTGCCGAGTATCATTTTAAGGCTGTCAATATACGCGCCGTAGTTTTTTGAGCTGCCCCTGCCGCCTGATTTGAGCGCGTCCTCAAGGTAGATCTCGCGGCACTCAACCACGTTTTCGGGCAGTTTATAGAGCGGCTCTCCCGTATATTTCCGCGCGGCATGAATCGTCCACAGAACGAACTCTATCTGCGGATTTGAAGTCATATATTCATGCGCCCACGCGGAAACTCCGCCTCTTATATAGGGGTAGCAGCCCTCAAGTATGAAACAAACTCTCATTATTTATCCACCGTCTTAATCGTCACCGCGGGAGACTCCGCTTTTAAAATGTAAACGTCGCCGCCGCATTCTTTTACGCTGCCGCCCTCAACCGAGGATATATTCTTTCCGTTTGTGCGTATCATCATGTATGCGGTGTCAATAAGCCCCTCGATATTAAGCTTAAGCTCGGAACCGTCAAAGGTCTGGGTGTAGTTGAGGTTGCAGTATCTCTGAACCGCTCCGCCGCACTCCGAAATAGTTGTGTTGCGCAGTCCCATGCTGCGGTTCCACTCAATCATCTTTGTATAGCCCGAAATCATCTGGTTAAAATCACCGCCGTCGCTTCTCTGCTCGTCGAGGATATCGTCGGGGTGAATGAAGTTTGACTCAACGTAGTGGTAGTTCAGCTCGTTTATCTGCGTCCACCACTCGCTGTCCTCCATCTGCATATCGGCGGTAAGGCGCGGACAGAATACAACTCCGTTGTCGAGCACCTTGTATTCCTGAATGAACTGGTCGCGCGTTCCCGTGTAAACTCCAGCGTAAACCCTGATGTTTTCAACCTGACTGAGCATTTCGCTGAGCGCTTCCTTGCTTATTACATTGCTCGGCGCGACATAGGCGTTTACATAAAGCTCGTCAGACAGCGACTCGGTGTATTTTACCGCCGCTTTTACCGAGTTGAGCATTGACATGACGTTTGGCCAGGTTTTGTAGCCTGAGTTTTCCTTGTCGAACTTAAAATTGTCGGGACAGAGCGGCTGATGATTGTAGCCGTGGATACCTACCTCTCCGCCCATGTTAAGAATTAGCCCTGCGTAGTAGGAGGCGGTGTCGCGGTTGTCGGTGTTGTCAAATTTTCCGTCGGTGTTGTCGTCGTAGGACTGGATCGCGAAGGTTGAATATTTTATTCCGTAGTCCTCCGAAATTCTCTGCATCGCAGGCATCCACACGTTTGAGTAGAAATCGCCTACGGTGTAGCCGTACTGCGATACAACGTTCTTTTCAAAGCCCGCGGGGATCGGCGACGGGCAGTCGTCTATGCAGTATACGCAGGCGTTTATTACCGGGTAGGCGTACACGGGATAGAAGCGGCAGTAAACCGCGGAAATAAGTCCCCTGTCGCTCTTGGACTCCATTAAGTCCGAGTTGCACACAACAGCCGTGCCCTTGTCAACGCTGTGCTCCCACAAAAGCGGAACGGCGTTTCCGTCGGCAGTTGAAAGATGGACCGTGCAGTCGTCCCTTACCGCGAGGTTCAGAACCTCTCCCGAAATAACATCGTCCGAAAACGTGCGTCCCTGAGCGCCGGCGAGGAGCTCCGTGTTGATTTTAAGCGATTCGGCAACTGCGGGAGCAGGCTTTTTCTCTGTATCCGCACCGAGGATATCCGCCCACTTTGCAAGGTTTACCTTTTCGTCAATGCCGCCGGCAAAAAGCAGGTGGCCGCCGTTTTTAAGCCATGCGCTGATTTTTGCTATTTCAGGCTCAAACACCGAGAAGTCGGAGAAGCAGAACGCTATTTCATCGTAATTCCCGTAGTTTATCGGCGTGTCGGCTTTTTCGTATGTGATCTGCTTGTTTTTATCGAACTCACTCGGGAACTCGGCTTTTTCAGGAGATTCTGCCGAATCCGAGTTCTTTTTCTTGTTCTTTGTTTTATCCGAATCGTCGGCTTCACCCGGCAGTACAACGTCTTTGACCGTCACCCTGACGTTCAGCGAGCTGAGCGTGAAGGAGATGTTGTCCGAGAGATTTTTGTCGGAATAGTCGCGGCTGTTCCTGAGCACAAGGCACCTCGACGCGTTTGAAGCCACCTTGCCTGCCGAGGCGTTTTTGGCTTCGTTCCACTCGTCCTCCTCAAGCAGACCGCTTTCCGTGGTGTTCGGAACGGCGTGGTAGCCCCTTTTCTCCAACAGCACAACCGCGCCCAGCAGAGCGAAAATAAGCACAAAAACCGCGATATCCGTATATAGTTTTTTCAGATTGCTCCGCTTACGCATTTTCAATCCCTTTCCTCAGTGTACCACTGCCTGATTTGGTCAGGCTCCCATTCTCCGAGCACGGCTTCGGCTTCATTCCTCAGCGCGGCGCGCTCAGCCTCCGCGCCCGACTTTGCGAGGAGCTTATCGTTTTTGCTCCACAGCTCAAAGCCGCCGTGCTTCTTTCTTGCGCGCTCACACAGCGCCAAGGCTTCGTCCGTTCTGCCCTGCGCCCAAAGATTGTCTATATACATTATTGTTCCGTCATGATCGTCGGTCAGCGACTTGAACAGCTTTTGCAGAAGCTTTTCCTGCAAGGTCAGAAGCTCTTTTGCGGCTTCGCCGCGCAGAAGTCCCGATTTATAGTAAGCTCCCACCGCCGCAGTGTATTCCCTGAGCGTTTCCATATTGTCCTCAAAGCGCAGGTGTTCGTCCCTGAGCGCGGATATTTTATTTTCGTGCTCTCTTTGGAGCTTCATTACCGTTGCCGCGGAAATATGCGCCGTTTCAATATCGTCCGACTCAACTCCGCGGAAAAGTATTTCAACAAGGTTTGAAGGCTTTGCCTCAATCGCCCTCAACAGCGTTTCCCGGCTTACGGGCACGGAATATTCCATCTCGCCTTCGGCATGATTTTCCTTTGGGGCGGTTTGGTACTTAAACAGCTTTTGCGGCTCAAATGAAGCCGAGGTCCTTCCGAACTCCGAGGCGAGCAGACACAGCTCACCTGCAAACGGCACCGCCGCCGCGAACAGCAGATGGATATATGAATGGCGTGATATTTTTAGTTCAATTGCGATTGCGTACAAAAGGACAAAAAGTATATGCAAGCTTATCAGGAGTATAAAGAGCATAATACCCTCCCAAATTTTTATTTCCTGCCGCGCGATATCATTTTTTCACGGTAGATTCCCAAAAGGATAGCGGCGATAAAGTAGACCGCAATGGGTATCCAGTTATCGACGTTGTAGAACAGCACGTACCAGCGGTAGCCGCCTGCAAGGCTCTGGATTATACTTGCTGTGCCGCAGAACAGCGCCGCCAAAAATCCGTAACGCTTTCCGAACATCAAACTTGCCGCCACAACGAGAATAAGCCGCATGTCAACAAACTGCAGGTCGGACGACACGGAAATAAACTGCGTATACATTTCTTCAAGCGCGAACGCCGCCGTAACCGTTCCGATTTTAAGCGCGGCATTCAGCGCGAGATTTCTCCTGTTTTTTCTGAGGTCGGACCTGTTTTCTTCAAGCTCGTCAAGCAGCGACGGCAGGTCGCTTATAAAGCTGTGTTCGGGCGACCAGTCATTCGATTTATACCCTTCACAGCCGCGTTCCTCAAAGCTTTCCTCATAGTCCTCAACGCACGCCTGGCTGTACCTCTTTGCAACGCCGTCAATGAACGCCGACAGTCTGAACGGATACGCGCTCTGCAGCTCAACGGTATCAAAGCCGTCCCCAGCTTCGCTTCCTATTACGCTTTCAACAGCGGCGCAGAAGTCGTCGGTGTGCAGGCAGTCGCAGTATTCGTCAGCCGCGCCGCCGGGGGTAAGTCTGCGCGAGCGTTCGATCTGCGCAGTGATATTTTCAAGATATTCGGGAATCAGATTTTCCGAATACAGGTATGAGGTTCTAACATACAGAGTATTTACCCCGTAATTTTTTGCCAGTCCGCCGCACATAAGCTCGGCGGCGTCGGCTTTTTGGGCTCTGCGCCTGAAAAACGGCTGCTCTTTGATATACACAAGGCGGCAGCCCTTGTTTTCCGCAGCACAGCGCGCAAGCTTTTCAACCTCGTCAACACGCGCGCCTCGGGGTTCAAGATATATTATCGCTTCAATTTCCTTTTCGCGGACGAGCCAGCATATGTCGCTGTCACGATAAAAAACTTCACATTCGATTTCATACACGGATTTTTCCGCAAAAACAGCCGTGACGGTATTTTTGAGCGAGAGCATATTAACCAGCTTTGCGCCTGCTTCTCCGCCCTCACCTATATATAAAATGTTCATACAGTTCCTCCATCACACAATATATCTGCCGAGCAGGGGGATTTTCCCGACCAGAAAGCTGAGGAAAAAGCTCATCGGCAGCACAAACAGAATAAGCATGGGAATCATGTAGACCGCGGGATAAGTGAGCGGCGAGAATCCGAACTTATCGAGCAGCGCAAGCAGTACGACGTGGATCATGTACACCCCGAAGGTCAGCTTTGAAATATCAAGGATAAGCTTTTGATGTTCCTCTTTGAATTCGGTGTTTCTGAGCCTTTGTTTTGCGAATACAAACACCGCTACGCCCTGGAGCGCGGTAAATAAATTGTTGTCGCCCTGCATATCCTCGTTGTGAGCGCCGTCCCTGACGGTCAGCAGATATGTTCCGGCGAACACGACGACCGTTGAAATAATGCCTGTGATATATACAGCCCGTCTTACCGCGGGCGGGATTTCGATGTTATGCAGCAGGTAGCCCGTAAAAAAGAAACAGACATACGCCGAGAAAAATCCGAAGTTGTTTTTACCCGTTATAAGCGTTGTGTCAAGGAACCAGCCCATATCCTGCAAAAACGGGATTATTACTCCCGTAACGGCGGTTACGGCGGTGATTGCAAGCGTTGCGGCGCGGTTTTTGGTGACGGTTCTCAGCAGGGGAGTGATGATATACATTCCCATTATCATCGGCAGGAACCACAGGTGAAAATGTCCCTTGAACACCATATCCGCAAAGCCCTCTTTAAGCTCCTGACCTGAAAACGTATTGTAGACGGCGTAAAATACCGCCCAGAAGAAAAACGCACAGAGCATTCGGAAAATATTTCTTTTGTAAAGTCTGTCTATAGTTACGTTGCGCGCGGGATCAAGAAAACTCGCGCCGCTTATCATCATGAATACGGGCACCATCCACGCGGAAAGCGAGCCGTACACGTTGCACACCCACCAGTCGGTTTCAAGCGTGGGCACAAATTCAAACGTGGCGGTCGCGCTGTGGCGGACAACAAGGAACACCATTGCGGCGATTCTCAGGATGTCCCAGTACCATATCCTCTTTTTTGCTTTTTGTACCATCTCATAATCTCCTGATACCAAGATTACTCGGAATATCTTAAATCCTCAACTCTTTTTGCCTTTCCCGTGTACCTTTGCAGGGTTTCGGGGTTTACAAGCCTTGTGTTGATTTTTACAATAACGATTTCCCTAAGATTTCTTTGGAGCTGTTCCTCAATTGCGGCAAGCTCCGCGTCGGAAAGCAAATCCTTTGGCGTATCAAGCTCAACAAATAATGTTGCGCTGTCGCTGTAGCCGTGCCTTTCAAGCCTGATGTGGTAGTGAGGACTGAGCCCCTTAACAGCGTCTATTGCACATTCGATCTGCGACGGAAATACATTTACTCCCTTGAACACAAACATATCGTCGGTTCGCGCAAAAGGAGCGCGCATGCGTACGCTCGTTCTGCCGCAGGCGCATTTTTCGCGGTTGAGCGAGGTAATATCCTTTGTGCGATAGCGCAGAAGCGGCATACCCTCGCGCAGAAGCGAGGTGAACACAAGCTCTCCTTTTTCGCCGTCGGGCAGGACTCTGCCTGTTTCGGGGTCGATTATCTCGGGGTAGAAGATGTCCTCGCTGATGTGCATTCCCGCGTGACAGTAACATTCTCCTGCCACCCCGGGGCCGAAGCACTCGGTAAGTCCGTAGTTGTCGGCGGTGACTACGCCTAAGTTTTTCTCTATTGTTTCACGCATCCTCGCCGTGCATCTTTCCGCGCCGAGCAGCACCTTTTTAAGACGGAACTCGCTTCGAGGAATCTGCGAGCCGGCCACCAAATCCGAAAGGTAGGTGGCGTATGAGGGAGTTGCCATGAGCGCGGTCACTCCCACGTCGTGCATCATAACTATCTGCTTGCGCGTGTTTCCCGTTGAGGCAGGTACTATTGTGCAGCCTATTTTCTCGGCTCCCTGATGAAATCCCAGCGCGCCCGTAAACAGCCCGTAGCCTACCGAAATCTGCATTATGTCGCTTTCCTCGATTCCGTTGAGCTTTAATACTCTGGCGGCTGCCTGCGCCCAGATCTCCATGTCATACTTTGTATAGTAGCCTATTGTGGGCTTTCCCGTTGTGCCCGACGAAGCGTGGATACGCGCGATCTTATCGTAAGGCACCGCAAGCAGTCCGTCGGGGTAGTTTTCCCTTAAATCGTCCTTGGTTGTAAACGGAAGCTTTTGGATATCCTCAAGCGTCCTGATATCCTCAGATGATGTAACGCCCGCGCTTTTGAGCTTTTCCCTGTAAAACGGTACGTTATTTATGCAGTAGTCCACCATCCTGACAAGACGGCTGAGCTGCAGCCTTGAGAGCTTTTCTCTCGGCATTGTTTCAATCTCGGCATTAAAGTAACTCATCCTGTATCCCTCATAATAGTCCGTTCAAAGAGGTCATTCGGCAAAATCCGCGTTTGTTTTTACAAAAAATGACCATATTTATTAAGATTATATTACAAATTCTATAAACTTGTCAATAATAATATTGTCAAATACTCTAAAAAGTTGCTTGCTTTTTTGTGTGCACTAAAGGCAGGATAAAAAGTTTTTAAGAATATTCGTAGCGGCGCACCCATGTGTGCGCCATTCCGCTCCACGGCAACAGCATTTACTTTTTATTAAAATGTCATTCTGAGCGGTGCCCGAAGGGCAAAATCGCGGCAGCGATTTAGTCGAAGAATCCCATTCGGCGACTAACCTTTGTGTCATACCAAGGGGATCCTTCGACTATTTGCTTTGCAAATTCGCCTTCGGCGACCGCTCAGGATGACAGCTTAGAAAAAAGCCAAAGCAGATACTGATGCCTTGCATTCCCGTCAATATCCGCTTGACTTTTGGCGGTGTGTATGATAAAATGCATAGTGATTATGGGAAAGTGTTACTTTGTTATATATTTCGGGGTCAGCGTAACCAATATCCCGAATATTTTCGCTTTCGCATTTTCCGCTTGTTAAATGAGTATCTATATAAAATAGCCTTGACTGAAAGGAGCAACTCAGGACTATTAGCGCCGGGACCGGAAGGTTGACGAGGTTTGGCGGTTATCGAAAGATTCGGCGGATGCTGCCACGGCTGTATGTGAGTCGTAAGAGGGAAAAATAAAAAGCAGAATCAAAACTGTAACAAAGGTTTCCCCCGTCACTGAAAAACTAAATTTGAAATTTTCAAGGAGTATTTGAAATATGAGAGTTGTAATTCAGGATAACTATGACAATATGTGCAAATGGGCGGCAAACTATATCGCTCAGAAAATAAAGAACCACAAAGAGGACCGTCCCTTTGTTTTGGGACTTCCCACAGGCTCATCGCCCATCGGCGTATACAAGGAGCTTTACAAGATGAATCAGGCGGGCGAGCTTTCATTCGCGAACGTTGTTACCTTCAACATGGACGAATACCTCGGACTCCCCCACGAGCATGACCAGAGCTACTGGTACTTCATGCACGACAATTTCTTTGATCACCTTGTTGACATGAAGCCCGAGAACATCAACATTCTCAACGGCATGACCGACGATCCCGAGGGCGAGTGTCAGAGATACGAGGAGAAGATCGCATCCTACGGCGGAATCGACCTCTTCATGGGCGGCATCGGCGTTGACGGCCACATCGCATTCAACGAGCCCTTCACAAGCCTTGCTTCACGCACAGGCGTAAGAAACCTCACAACCGATACAAGAATCGTAAACTCACGCTTCTTCGGCAACGATCCCGAAGCAGTTCCCGCTCAGGCGCTTTCAGTAGGCGTTGGCACAGTAACCGACTCAAAGGAAGTTCTTATTCTTATCAACGGCCACAACAAGGCTAAGGCTCTTGCGGAGACCGTTGAGGGTTCAGTAAGCCACAAGTGGACCTGCTCGGCACTGCAGATGCACAACGGCGCTATCATCGCATGCGACGAGGCTGCCTGCGACGAGCTTACCGTTGGCGCGTACAAATACTTCCTTGACATCGAAAAGAAGGAGAGACTTTAATGTATACAATAAAAGATCTTTACGATCTCGACCACACCCTCGCAAAAGACTACCTCTCACAGTTCACATATCCGTGGGAGGCGCTCAAGGGCATCAAGGACTTTATTCTTGAGCTTGGTCCCACTCTCGGCGACGACTACGAGCAGAGAGCACAGGGCGTTTGGGTCCATAAAACCGCAACCGTATTCCCCTCGGCGTATCTCGGCTCACCGTGTATCATCGGTCCCGAAACCGAGGTAAGACACGGCGCGTTCATCAGAGGCTCGGCGCTTGTCGGCGCAAACTGCGTAGTAGGCAACTCTGTTGAGCTCAAGAACGTTATCCTTTTTGACCACGTTCAGACTCCCCACTACAACTATGTAGGCGACTCGATTTTGGGTTACTTCTCACACATGGGCGCGGGTTCAATCACATCAAACGTTAAGTCCGACAAAAGACTTGTTGTTGTTCACAACGGCACAGAGAATATTGAAACAGGTATCAAGAAGTTCGGCGCAATGCTGGGCGACCATGTTGAGGTTGGCTGCAACGCGGTATGCAACCCCGGTACCGTTATCGGCAGAAATTCAAGCGTATATCCCACATCCTGCGTTCGCGGCGTAGTTCCCGAGAACTGCATCTTCAAGAACAGCGGCGAAGTAATTGAAAGGAAGGCTGACTGATGGGCAAATATTTCGGAACAGACGGCTTCAGAGGCGAAGCCAACAACAATCTTACCTTTGAGCACGCTGTAAAAATCGGCCGTTTCCTGGGCTGGTACTTCGGCGCAAAGGAAGGCAAAAAGGCAAAGGTAGTTATCGGCAAGGACACACGCCGTTCCTCATACATGTTTGAGTACGCGCTCTGCACAGGTCTTATGGCAAGCGGCGCTGACGCATACATCATGCACGTTACAACAACTCCTTCGGTTGCTTACATCACAAGAATCGACGACTTTGACTGCGGTATCATGATTTCCGCTTCTCACAACCCCTACTACGACAACGGCATCAAGCTGCTCAACAGCAAGGGTGAAAAAATGGAGGAGGAAACTCTGCTCAAGGTCGAGGAATACATCGACGACAAGCTCGAGATCCCCGTTGCTCACAAAAACGAGATCGGACGCACCGTTGACTATGTTGCCGGCCGCAACCGCTACATCGGCTACCTCATCTCAATGAGCAAGTACAGCTTCAAGGACGTTAAGGTTGGTCTTGACGTTTCAAACGGCGCAGCATGGCAGATAGCAAAGGGCGTATTTGACGCTCTCGGCGCAAAGACATATGTGATCAACGACAACCCCGACGGCTTCAACATCAACACCGACTGCGGCTCAACTCACATTGAGCACCTGCAGAAGTTCGTAGTCGACAACGGCCTCGACGTAGGCTTTGCTTACGACGGCGACGCTGACCGCTGTCTTGCGGTTGACGAAAAGGGCAACGTTGTTACAGGCGACCACATCATCTATATGTACGGCTGCTACATGAAGGAAAGAGGAAAGCTCATCAACAACAAGGTCGTAGCAACAATCATGAGCAATTTCGGTCTTTTCAAGGCGCTTGACAAGGTTGGAATCGAATACGACAAAACAAGCGTAGGCGACAAGTACGTTTACGAGAACATGGTTACTACAGGCAACCGCATCGGCGGCGAGGAATCAGGTCACATCATCTTCTCAAAGTACGCCACAACAGGCGACGGTATTTTGACCTCACTCAAGCTGATGGAGGTTATGCTTGCAAAGGAGAAGCCCATGAGCGAGCTTGCCGCTCCCATGGTAATGTATCCGCAGGTTCTCAAGAACGTAAAGGTTAAGTCAAAGCCCGACGCAAAGAACGATCCCGACGTTCAGAACGAGGTAAGCAAGGTATCGGAGGCTCTCGGCGAGAACGGCAGGATCCTTCTCAGAGAATCAGGCACAGAGCCTGTTATCCGCGTAATGGTAGAGGCAGGCAGCACCGAAGAGTGCGAGAAATACGTTGACCGGGTTATCGACGTAATCCGCGCAAAAGGCCATATTATTTAAGTCGCGTTTTTCAAGTCGCGTTTTTCAAGTCGCGTACTGAACGTTTGAATTATCGGTAACGTTACTGTTTCGCGAGACAGAATAGAAATACCGGAAGCTGTGAGGGCAATAACGGTTACGTTTATTGCAGTGGTTTCCTAAATAACAATGGGGTCGGCTCAACTCTTAATAAGAGTTTTGAGCCAACCCCTTTTTTGTGTTAATGTACGGGTGTTGAACATGATGTTTATGTCATTGAAAAAAGCCTTCTTTGTTAAAGGAGCCTTTCTAACCATTGCTCAATATTTGACAATCATTATAACAGATAAAAAAGTTTTTCAACAAGCAGCGGGACTGTCGCATTAAGCCAAAATTACCATGTCATTCCGAGCGTAGTCGAGGAATCCCCCTAATAGGAAGCAAATTGTTATTGCATTAGGGGATTTCTCCACGCGCTTCGCTTGGTCGAAATGACATTTTCAGGTAATAATCGCTTAATGCGACAGCCCCCTACGATCATCCTTCATCAAACCGCTACAGCACAAACTCCGCGATTGTTTTGCCTATTTCCGTAATATTGCTTCCGCCGGTGAACTCAAACGCGACCTTGCCCAGTCCGCTGAACCACAGCTCAAGCTCGCTGTCGATATCCATCACGCCCGAGGTTTCAACCGAGAACGCCGTGACCTTTGAGTACGGCAGGCTTGTGTAGTCGCGCTTTTTGCCCGTCACGCCCTGTACGTTTACGGAAATAACGCGCTTATTTGTGAACAATACGCAGTCGCGCACGCTCTTGAACGCGGAAATTACCGTTTCGCCGTCAATCAAAAGCGGAGCGGCAAGCTTTTCGCCGTCCTGAACCTTAACCTGTCTGAGCTTCATGTAAGAGCTGTTTTTAAAGTCAATCATAATTAATCTCCTCTCATGTTATTTTATATCTTATTTATTTTAAGTTTACTATTTATCCAAACCGCCGTCAAGCGGTTTTTCTTTTTTATGAGCGATTTTTGATAATGTTCACAAACCGATTGTACTCTAAAAAGCACAAAAAAGTTCTGACAATTTTTTGCCGAAAACGGGCATAATATTGTTCGATTCGACCTTATTTAAGTAAATATTTATAAATGTATGTTGACATGAGCCGATATTTTTGTAAAATATATTAATACAGACATTGTGGAGTATTATATCTTTTTGATATTTTTGTTCGTTTTAGAACATCCGTTTTATTAGTGAGGATCATATGAAAAAAAGCGTTGTTTTTATCGGCGGCATTTTATTGGCAATAAGCGGTATGCTCGCCTATATTTCACCAGATAAGCTGTCACTCGCGGTAGTTTCAATCATGGGCGTAATAGTTATGCTCGGCTTTGTGTTCGGAATCATACCGCTTTTGCAGTATATCGGAGCCTTTAAGCAGGGCACTGAAAATCTGGAAGGTCTGAAAAAAATCAATTCAGACAACCTTTGGGTTCCGCTGGCGCGAATTGAGCCGTTTTTCGGTCAGAAGAAGATTGACGACATGTTTTCGGAATACATTGAAAAGGCGGCTGAACAGCGCGAGCAGGGCGTTGTTATCAGCGACATCGAAAACGTTATCAACGACGATTCGATTTCGGTAAGAAGCTGGCGCGGCGTTGTTCTGCAAATTGCCGGAACGCTGACGGCTTTGGGACTGCTGGGAACATTCTTAGGTCCTGCAACCG
>Ga0326513_10000262_pt1 | contig 42401 bp, 31 predicted proteins | sample 2_2465_0518_D_FD_203654 | JGI IMG/M metagenome (GOLD analysis project Ga0326513, IMG submission 203654) | Bovine rumen microbial communities from UC Davis, California, United States - 2_2465_0518 | ecosystem: Host-associated > Mammals > Digestive system > Stomach > Rumen | place: USA... | reverse complement strand
CCCTTGTGACGATCTCGACGATTTCTGTCGAAGAGATGCAGAACATTTTCGGCGGCAGCACCCAGCAGACGGTGGCCGGAGCCGGAACGGGCGTTATCATCGCACAGAATGATTCGGAACTTCTGATCGCAACGAATAACCATGTCGTTCAGGGTGCAACGACCGTTTCCGTCGGTTTTATTGACGAAGCCGTTGTCTCTGCGGCGATCAAGGGCACCGATCCGAGTACGGATCTGGCGATTCTTGCCGTTGAGCTGGATAATATCGACGAGCAGACGAAGGGAGAGATCAAGATCGCAGCGATCGGAGACTCTGATGAACTGAAGCTTGGTGATACGGTCATCGCGATCGGAAACGCACTCGGCTACGGTCAGTCGGTAACAAGCGGCATTGTCAGCGCGCTGAACAGAAATCTGACGCTCAATGACGGCGTGCAGACCTTCAATTCCACGGGACTGATCCAGACAGACGCGGCGATCAACTCCGGAAACTCCGGCGGCGGCCTCTTCAACGCGGAGGGAGAACTGATCGGTATCAACGAAGCCAAGAGTTCGATGAGCTCAAACGGAGCGACGGTCGATAATGTGGGATATGCGATCCCAATGGCGAAGGCACAGCCGATCCTTGAAGAACTGATGAGCCACGAAACGAGAAAAACGTACAGCGAGGATGAACAGGGCTACCTCGGGGTGACGATCATTGAGGTCACTTCGGAACTGGCGCAGATGTACAGCATGCCGGAGGGCGTGGCACTGAAGAGCATTACAAGCAGCGGACCGGCCGATAAGGCGGGACTTGCAGTCGGTGATGTTATTGTCGCGTTGGGGGATGCGCAGATTACCAGTTATAGCGATCTGCAGACGGAGCTGCGTTATCACGCGGCAGGCGAGACAGTCACGATCACCTATCAGAGGGCAGTCAACGGAACATATGAGGAGCAGACCACCGAGATCACACTCGGTTCCAAAGCGGATCTGCAGGGATAATTGACCGGCGGCGCAGGATAACCGCGCCGATTTCGCATATTACAGAATGAAATGGGATGAAGATGGAAAACGATACGACAATAACAGATGACCTGAAGGACAGCGCAGACAGCGCGGATCCCGTTGAGGATGCAAAAGAGGAGAAAGAAAGCGGCGACAGGAAAGAGTCGGACGGCGGCGAGCGTTTCTGCTCGATGTGCCGCCGGCCGGAGAGCTTTACCGGCACACTGATCGAGATTCCGGGCGGGCTCCACGTGTGCCGCGACTGCATGCAGAAAAGCTTTGACAATATCATGAATCCGAATTCGCAGCTGAACCGCATGATGCAGGAACTGCCGCCGAATATGGGCGTGATCGACCTCTCATCACTGGGGATCGGAAATTTAGGCGGACTCGGCGATCAGCAGCCGAAGGCGGCGAAGAAACCGAAAAAAGAACAGAAAGTTTTTACCATGAAGGACGTGCCGGCACCGCACAAGATCAAGGCACAACTCGATCAATACGTGATCGGGCAGGAGCGGGCGAAGAAGATCATGTCCGTTGCCGTTTACAACCACTATAAGCGGATCCTGAATGATCCGGAGAACGGTGGAAAGGACGGTATCGAGATCGAGAAATCAAATATGCTGATGATCGGGCCGACCGGTTCCGGAAAAACGTATCTTGTGCAGACGCTTGCGAAGCTTCTCGATGTACCGCTGGCACTGACCGACGCGACGAGTCTGACGGAGGCCGGTTACATCGGTGATGATATCGAGAGCGTTGTATCCAAACTCCTTGCGGCAGCGGGCAATGATGTGGAGAAGGCGGAGCACGGGATCATTTTTATCGATGAGATCGACAAGATCGCGAAGAAGAAAAATACCAATCAGAGGGATGTCAGCGGCGAGGCCGTTCAGCAGGGACTGTTGAAGCTCCTGGAAGGAAGTGAGGTCGAGGTTCCGGTCGGCGCGACCAGCAAGAACGCGATGGTGCCGCTCCAGACCGTCAATACCAGGAACATTCTCTTCATCTGCGGAGGCGCGTTCCCGGATCTGGAAAACGTCGTGAAGGAGCGCCTCAACCGCTCATCCTCGATGGGCTTCCAGTCGGAACTCCGTGACAAATACGACGGTGACAAAAACATCCTCGCGAAGGTGACAACCGATGACCTCCGGGAATTCGGCATGATCCCGGAATTTCTGGGACGTCTTCCGATCGTTTTCTCCCTGGAAGGCTTATCGGAGGATATGCTTGTGGAGATCCTCCGCGAACCGAAAAACGCGATCCTGAAACAGTACAAAAAGCTGCTGGCAATGGACGAAGTGAAGCTGGAGTTTGATGACGGCGCTCTTAGGGCGATCGCAAAGAAGGCGCTGCAGAAGGAGACGGGTGCCCGTGCCCTTCGAGCGATCATTGAGGAATTCATGATGGATATCATGTACGAGATTCCGAAGGATGACAATATCGGAGAAGTTATTATCACGAAGGAATATGTAGAAAGAACCGGCGCGCCGCGGATCATTATGCGCGGTGCCGTGGAGTAAGCAAAAGCATACGTGACACGGCAGGGCTCCGGAAGGATTCCGGAGGGAATGCGCAGAAAAATGTGTCAATTACGGAGTTGTTTGCTATAATAGACATATGAAACTAAAAATCCATGAGGAGGGATTATTCATGAAGAATTTTATCAAAGAGTTTAAGGAGTTCATTTCCCGCGGCAACGTAATGGACATGGCAGTCGGCATCATCATCGGCGGTGCGTTCACGGCCATCGTTACATCTCTTGTAAATGATGTGATCATGCCGCTCATCTCCGCAATCTTCGGCGGAACAAACTTCGATAAGTGGAATGTTACACTGAGAGGCTCCGGCGAGGATGCCGTTGTTCTCGGACTCGGAAACTTCCTGTCCGCAGTGATCAACTTCCTTCTGATCGCGATTGTGATCTTCTGCGTTATCAAGGCGATCAACAAGATGCATGACAAGGTAGCAAAGAAACCGGAAGAAGAAGCGCCGAAGACCAAGATCTGCCCGTTCTGTAAGTCCGAGATCCCGGTCGATGCGACACGCTGCCCGCACTGCACATCCGAGCTGGATAAATAATAGAAGACGAAATAACACAAGAATAAATAACGGAAGAATAAGTAACAGAATACGGGCAGAAGTGCCCACTGTGAATCGGAAAGCCGGACCGGCATCAGAGGATGCCCGTCCGGCTTTCTTGTTTTTCCTCGAATAAGCGAGTATAATATAACGGAATATCGATTTCTATACGGAGGGTTACTCATGAGTTACGCAGATAAAGTTTTTGTTGCCATGTGCAGAGATATTATTGATAACGGATGCAGCACCGTCGGTGAAAAGGTTCGCCCGCACTGGGAGGACGGCGCGGCGGCTTATACCATCAAGAAATTCGGCGTTGTAAACCGCTACGATCTCCGGAAAGAGTTTCCGGCGATCACGCTTCGCCGCACGGCTCTGAAGAGCTGCATGGATGAGATCCTCTGGATCTGGCAGAAAAAATCCAATAATGTAAAGGACCTGAACAGCCATATCTGGGACGCCTGGGCCGATGAGAACGGCTCGATCGGCAAGGCTTACGGCTACCAGATGAGCGTAAAGCACCATTATCCGGAAGGGGATATGGATCAGGTGGACCGCGTTCTTTTCGATCTCAAAAACAATCCGTTCAGCCGCCGCATCATGACCAATATCTATAATTTCCAGGATTTAAGCGAGATGGCGCTGTATCCGTGCGCGTACTCCATGACCTTCAATGTAACGAAGGAACCGGGCAAGGACAAGCTGACGCTGAACGCGATCCTGAATCAGAGATCGCAGGACGTACTGGCTGCCAACAACTGGAACGTCTGCCAGTACTCGATCCTTCTGATGATGTTCGCGCAGGTGAGCGGCATGGAAGCCGGCGAGCTGGTACACGTGATCAGCGATGCGCACATTTACGACCGCCACGTTCCGGTGATCGAGGAGATGATCAAGCGGCCGATGCATGACGCGCCGATCGTTCGTCTGAACCCGGAGATCACAAACTTCTATGACTTTACGACAAAGGATCTAATCGTGGAGAACTACGAGACCGAGCCGCAGATCAAGGGCATTCCGGTGGCGATCTGACCGTTTACAGAAAAGAGGGAATATTTTGAAAGCAATTTTATGTGCAGATAAAAACTGGGCGATCGGCAAGGATAACCGTCTGCTCGTCAGCATTCCGGCTGATATGCGTTTTTTCCGACAGACAACGAGCGGACATGTGGTCGTCATGGGAAGAAAGACCCTGGAGAGTTTTCCGAACGGGCAGCCGCTGAAGAACCGTACCAATATCGTCCTCACACACAATCCGGACTATAAAGCGGACGGTGCGATCGTCGTTCACAGCAAGAGCGAACTTCTGAAGGAACTGGAGAAGTACGATTCCGATGATGTATATGTGATCGGCGGTTCCGCGATCTACAGCCTTCTGCTGCCGTATTGCGATACAGTCTATGTCACAAAGGTCAATTTCGCATACCAGGCAGATACCTGGTTCACCAATCTTGATCTGATGCCGGAGTGGGAGATGACGGATGAGAGCGAGGAGGAAACGTATTTCGATATCGAGTACACCTTCCGCACTTACAGGAGAAAGTATCACGTCGGCAAGCCGGAATAAGTAAGGAATGGCCCTGAATAAGTAAGGAATGCCCCTGAATATGCAGGGAAGAGTCCGGAAAAACGTCCGGAAAAACGTCCGGAAAACGTCCGGAATACGTTCGGAAGAGTCCGGGAAAGGCGGAGAATATGGCAGACAGAATGAAAACAAAAGAGGTAAGGATCGGGGACCGCGTGATCGGCGGAACCAATCCGATCCTGATCCAGTCCATGACCAATACCAGAACAGAAGATGTGGAGGCGACCGTTGCCCAGATCGAAAGGCTGACAAAGGCGGGCTGCGATATCGTCCGCTCGACCGTTCCAACGATGGAGGCGGCAAAGGCTTTTTCCGAGATCAAAAAGAGGATCCGGATCCCGCTCGTAGCCGACATCCATTTCGATTACCGTCTGGCGATCGCGGCCATTGAGAACGGCGCGGACAAGATCCGCATCAACCCGGGCAATATCGGAAGCAAAGAGCGCGTACTGGCCGTTGTATCCGCGGCAAAGGAGAGAAATATTCCGATCCGCGTGGGCGTCAACAGCGGCTCCCTGGAGAAGGATATCCTCGAGCGAAACGGCGGTGTAACGGCGGAGGGTCTCGTGGAGAGCGCACTGAAGGAAGCTGCCGTGATCGAGGACATGGGCTATGACAACCTTGTCATCAGTATCAAATCCTCCGATGTCATGATGTGCGCGAAGGCACATGAACTGATCAAAAACAGAACGGATCATCCGCTCCATGTAGGCATTACCGAGGCGGGAACCGTCTATTCCGGCAATATCAAATCGGCTGTCGGCCTGGGAATCATTCTGTCACAGGGAATCGGTGATACGATCCGCGTCTCGTTGACGGGCGATCCGGTCGAGGAGATCAAATCCGCAAAGCTGATCCTTCGGACGCTTGGTCTTCGAAAGGGCGGCGTTGAAGTCGTTTCCTGTCCGACCTGCGGACGGACGCAGATCGATCTGATCCATCTGGCAAATCAGGTGGAGGATATGATCCAGGACATTCCGCTCGACCTGAAGGTGGCCGTTATGGGCTGCGTGGTGAACGGACCGGGCGAGGCAAGAGAAGCCGACATCGGTATTGCGGGCGGCTGCGGCGAAGGTCTTCTGATCAAGAAGGGAGAAGTGATCCGGAAAGTGCCGGAAGATCAGCTCCTTGAGACACTTCGCGAAGAACTGCTGCACTGGAAGTAAATCAGAAACAATAAAGCCGGATCCGGAATATACGATCCGAAACGTCGGCTACGGAACATCGGATCCGGAATATACGATACGGAATATCGATATAGAACATGGAAAAGGATTGGCCGGACATGGCCGGAAAGGAGGAACCTGTATGGGAGAAATCGATCTGGAAAATGAAAAAACCATAGAGGACGCTTTTCCGGAGCTGGAGTTGTCCGGCGCCCTGGAGGAGTATATCTCCACGGCCCGTGTCACAAGGCTGGCCTTTGACCGGCGGAACAGCACGCTGCACATATATCTGGTCAGCCGTCAGTGGATCCACAAGAAATATATTTACGCTTTCGAAGAGGAAGTGAAGAAACAGCTCTTTGCCGAGGCGGACCTGGTGGTCCGCGTCAGCGAGAAGTTTTATCTCTCGAAGCAGTATACACCGGAGCGTCTGCTGGAGGTCTACCGATCCAGTATTCTTCAGGAACTGAAGAATCGCGACGTTCTGCTTTTTTATGCCTTCAAGACCGCGAAGATCGACTTCCCGGAGAAGGAGATCATGCACCTGGCACTTGAGGATACCGTGATCGCGAAGGAGAAGACGAAGAATCTCGTGCGCATTCTGGAGAGGATCTTCAATAATCGCTGCAACCTGCCTCTCAGCATTGAGGTCGATTATTATAAGCCGGAGGCCAGCCGCAACCGGAGAGATGCCGAGATGCAGATGGCGGCAGCCGCGGGCCATATCTGGGCGAATTCGAAGAAAGGCCGCGAAGAGATGGCATACCGGGGCGAAGCGGAGGCTGTATCCGCTTCCGGAGAAAATGCGGGCACCGCTGCGGCCGAAAATGCCGCAGGAACTTCCGATGCGCAGCCGAAAACCGCAGCAGGAAGCGCTGCCCCCGGAAGTAGTGCCGGCAAAGGTGATTTCGGCAAAAACAGCCGTTCGGGCGGCAAACGTTTTTCCAGAAGATCCGGCGGAAGAGGCTTCCTCGGCGATCAGCTCAAGGTCGGAGACGATCCGAATCTTCTGTACGGGCGTGATTTCACGGATGAAGTTGCGATCCCGATCGAATCGATCGATGAGACAGTCAGCGAATGCACGATCCGCGGTGAGGTCCTCAATGTGGAGATCCGCGACCTTCGAAACGAGAAAGCACTGGTGATCTTCACAGTGACCGACGATACCGATACGATCATGGCGAAGATCTTTATTCAGCAGTCCCAGAAGGCGGAACTATCCGGCTCCTTAAAGCAGGGGGCTTTTATTCGTCTGCACGGCCGTGTCATGATGGACAACTGGGAGCACGAGCTCGCGTTCTCGACGGTCCTCGGTATCCGCCGCTCGACCGATTTCCGGAGCAAGCGGTACGACAACAGCCCCGAGAAGCGTGTGGAGCTGCACTGCCATACGAAGATGAGCGATATGGACGGCATCACCGACGTACGGAAACTCGTGCGCCGCGCCTACCAGTGGGGCATGCCGGCGATGGCCGTCACCGATCACGGTGTCGTACAGGCCTTCCCTGATGCAAACCATGAGATGGAAGCGATCGATGAGGATTACAGGGCGGCCTATGCAAAGGAACACCCGGATCTCGACAAGGCGGACTTGAAGAAGATCTCCGCACCCTTCAAGGTCATTTACGGTATGGAGGGATATCTTGTCGACGACGAGAAGGGAATTGCCACCGACAGCAAGGGGCAGAGCCTCGACGATAATTATGTGGTCTTCGATATTGAGACGACGGGCCTTTCCAACCTGACCTGCAAGATCATCGAGATTGGGGCGGTCCGCGTCGAAAACGGCGAGATCGTGGACCGTTTTTCTGAATTCGTAAATCCGGAGGTTCCGATCCCGTTCCGGATCACCGAATTGACCAGCATCAACGACTCGATGGTCGAGGACGCGCCGACGATCGAGGTCATCCTGCCGAAGTTCCGCGATTTCTGCAAGGGCGCAAGCCTTGTGGCGCATAATGCCGACTTTGATACCGGCTTCATCCGCATGGAATGCAGCAGGCAGAAGATCGACTGGGATTTCACCTATCTGGATACCGTGGCGATGGCGCAGCTTCTGCTGCCGAACCTGTCCCGATTCAAGCTCGATACGGTCGCGAAGGCGGTCGGCGTTCCGCTGGAGCACCACCACAGGGCGGTCGATGACGCCGAGTGTACAGCGTGGATCTTCGTCAGGTTTGTCGAGATGCTTAAAAAACAGGGCATCACCGATCTTGACGCGCTGAACAGGGAAGCGAGCATCAATACGAACTCGATCCGCAAGCTGAAATCACATCACGTCGTCATCCTCGCGAAGAACGAGGCGGGCCGCGTGAACCTGTACCGCTGCGTATCGGAGTCGCATCTGAAATATTTCAACCGGCAGGCAAAGCTGCCGCGAAGCTTCATCGAAGAGCACCGGGAAGGACTGATCATCGGATCGGCCTGTGTTGCCGGAGAACTGTATCAGGCGCTCCTTCGGGGAGCGTCCGACTCCGAGATCGCGAAGATCGTCAGCTTCTACGATTATCTGGAGATCCAGCCGCTCGGCAATAATGCTTTCCTGATTCCGGATGATAAGAATCCGGCTGTCAACAGCATCGAGGATCTGCAGGACTTTAACAGGAAGATCGTAAAGCTCGGCGAGCAGTTCCACAAGCCGGTCGTTGCGACCTGTGACGTACACTTTATGGATCCGGAGGACGAGATCTACCGCCGCATCATCATGGCGGGCAAGAAGTTCTCGGATGCCGATGACCAGGCGCCTCTCTATCTCCACACAACGGAAGAGATGCTGGAGGAATTCAGCTATCTCGGCGAGGAAAAGGCAAGAGAGGTCGTTATAGAAAATACACGGAAGATCGCGGACATGGTCGAGAAGATGAGCCCGATCTATCCGAAGAAATGTCCGCCGGTGATCCCGCATTCCGACGAGCTGCTCCGCACGATCTGTAATCGTACGGCGCACGAGATCTACGGCCCCGATCTGCCGGAGATCGTATCGGCAAGGCTCGACAGAGAACTGAACTCGATCATTTCCAACGGCTATGCCGTTATGTATATCATTGCGCAGAAGCTTGTGTGGAAATGTAATGAGGACGGTTATCTGGTCGGTTCGCGAGGCTCCGTCGGTTCGTCCTTCGCGGCGACCATGGCGGGAATCACGGAGGTAAATCCGCTTCCGCCGCACTATCTGTGCCACGATGACTATCACGTGGAGTTTGAGACGGAGGATGTCGTCAAATACCGCAAGATGGGCTATTCCGGCTGCGATATGCCGGACAAGGTCTGCCCGGTCTGCGGAAAGAAAATGGACAAGCTCGGCTTCAATATCCCGTTCGAGACCTTCCTCGGCTTCAAGGGCAATAAGGAGCCGGATATCGATCTGAACTTCTCCGGGGAATACCAGACGAAGGCGCATGCCTATACGTCGGTTATCTTCGGTGCTGGGCAGACCTTCAAGGCGGGAACAATCGGAACACTGGCCGACAAGACCGCGTTCGGCTTTGTGAAAAACTACTACGAGGAAAAAGGCATTCACAAGCGCAGCTGCGAGATCGACCGGATCGTGCAGGGCTGCGTCGGGATCCGCAGGACCACCGGACAGCATCCGGGCGGCATCATCGTTCTGCCGGTGGGGATGGATATCAATACGATCACACCGGTTCAGCACCCGGCGGACGATCCGGCCTCCGATATCGTCAGTACGCATTTTGATTACCACTCGATCGATGCCAACCTGTTGAAGCTGGATATTCTGGGACACGATGATCCGACCATGATCCGTATGCTGGAAGATCTGACGGGCGAAGATGCCACAAAGATCCCGCTCGATGAGCCGAAGGTCATGAGCCTTTTTCAGAATCTCGATGCCCTGGGGCTGACACCCAAGGACATCCGCGGCATCAAGCTGGGAACGCTCGGCATCCCCGAGTTCGGTACCAGCTTCGCGATGCAGATGCTTTTTGATACGAAGCCGGTGAACTTCACCGACCTCTGCCGTATCTCCGGTCTGTCCCACGGAACCGATGTATACCTGGGCAATGCGGAGACGCTGATCAAAGAGGGCAAGTGTACGCTGGGTACCGCCATCTGCTGTCGAGACGATATCATGGTCTACCTGATCAACAAAGGACTGGAATCCGAGGAGAGCTTCTCCATCATGGAGAATGTTCGAAAGGGAAAGGTCGCCAAGGGCGGCTGCAAGCAGTGGCCGGAATGGACCGCCGATATGAAGGCGCACGGCGTGCCGGACTGGTATATCTGGTCCTGCCAGAAGATCAAATACATGTTCCCGAAGGGACATGCCGTAGCCTATGTTATGATGGCTTACCGCGTAGGCTGGTTCAAGGTCTATCGACCCAAGGCATACTATGCCGCCTATTTCTCGATCCGCGCGAAGGCATTTTCTTATGAAAAGATGTGCCAGGGGCGTGAGCATCTGGAAGAGGTCATGGACGATTTTAACGAAAGAAAAGACTCCCTGTCGAAGATGGAACAGGACCAGTACAGTGACATGTGTCTGGTTGAGGAGATGTATGCCCGCGGCATTGAATTCATGCCGATCGATATCTACAAGGTGCAGGCACATCGCTTCCAGATCATCGACGGCAGGATCATGCCGTCCCTCGATTCGATCGACGGACTCGGCGCCGTTGCGGCCGACAGCATCGTGCTGGCTGCCCGTGACGGAGCATTCCTCTCCAAGGACGATCTCAGGCAGAGAGGAAAAGTAGGAAAAAGTATTACGGATTCACTGAGCAAGCTCGGGCTCTTGCCGGGTCTACCGGAGACGAGCCAGATCTCGCTCTTCGATTTTGCCTGAATGTTTTTTCGCACCGTGCGTGCCGGAAAAACGGACGGGAAATTGGGAATTATTGGCTAAGGTTCTTGTACGGGGGAAAGTACGATGAAAAACAAGGAAATGGATCTGCATTATCTGCAGCGAATGGCGGAGATCTATCCGACGATCGCGGCGGCTTCCACGGAAATTATCAATCTGCAGTCGATCCTGAACCTGCCGAAGGGGACGGAACACTTTATCACCGATGTGCATGGGGAGTACGAAGCGTTTTCCCATGTGCTGAAGAACGGATCCGGCTCGGTCAAGAAGAAGATCGATGAGGTCTTCGGACGGACATTGAGCGCTGCCGATAAGGATACGCTGGCAACGCTGATCTATTATCCGCGAGAGAAGATGGATCTGATCAAGAAGTCGGAGAAAAACATGAAGGACTGGTACAAGATCACGCTGTACCGTCTGATCGAGGTCTGCAAGCACACTTCCTCGAAGTATACCCGCTCGAAGGTACGAAAGGCTCTGCCGAAGGACTTCGCATATGTCATCGAGGAGCTGATCACCGAGAAGCCGGATGTGCTGGATAAGGAAGCTTACTACAATGCCATCGTGGATACGATCATCGATATCGGAAGAGCGGAACCCTTTATTATCGCCCTTTCCGAGCTGATCCAGCGGATGGTAGTGGACCGCCTGCACATCCTCGGCGATATCTATGACCGCGGCCCGGGCCCGGACCGTATTATGGACAAGCTGATGCGGTATCATGCTCTCGACATCTGCTGGGGCAACCATGACATCGTCTGGATGGGGGCTGCCGCGGGATCGCTCGCCTGCATCGCGACAGTCGTCCGTTTTTCCGCCCGGTACGGAAATCTCGATATTCTCGAGGACGGCTACGGCATCAATATGCTGCCGCTCGCAACCTTCGCGCTGTCGACCTACCGGAACGACCCATGCAGGGAATTCCGCATCAAGGGAACGAGCTCTTACGATGCGCACGAGAACGACCTCAATATGAAGATGCACAAGGCGATCACGATCATCCAGTTTAAGCTGGAGGGCCAGCTGATCGCGAAGCGCAAGAGCTTCGGCATGGACAGCCGCCGCCTTCTGGACAAGATCGATTACAAGAAGGGAACGATCAGCCTGAACGGGAAGGAGTACGAGCTCCTCGATAAAAACTTCCCGACGGTCGATCCGGAGAATCCCTATCGCCTGACCGACGAGGAGAAAGCCGTGATGGATCGTCTGCAGGTCGCGTTCATGCAGTGTGAGCGCCTGCATACCCATATGAATTTCCTGCTTAACAAGGGGCATCTGTATAAAGTTTTCAATAACAACCTGCTGTATCACGGCTGCCTTCCGCTCGACGAGAACGGGCAGTTTCTGAAGGTCAATGTGTTCGGCAAAAAATTTTCCGGCAAAGCCCTTTATGATGAGCTGGAAAAATATGTGCGGCAGGCGTTTTTCTCCGAGGACGAGAGCGAGAGGGAGAGAGGACGCGACATCCTCTGGTACATCTGGAGCAGTCCGGAATCTCCGCTTTTCGGCAAAGACAAAATGGCGACCTTTGAGCGCTATTTCCTGGCGGAGCCGGAGACCCATGTGGAGCACAAGAATCCGTATTACCGGCTCCTCGATGACGAGACGGTCATGAACCGAATCCTTGCCGAGTTCGGTCTCGGTGAAGACGCACATATCGTCAACGGTCATGTGCCGGTCCTGCAGAGCTCCGGTGAGAGCCCGGCGAAGTGCGGCGGCAAGGTGCTGATCATCGACGGTGGTTTTTCCAAGGCATACCAGGCAAAAACCGGTATCGCGGGCTACACGCTGATCTACAATTCTTACGGAATGATGCTCGTGGCACACAAACCGTTTACCTCGGCGGAAGAGGCGATCCGCAACGAGACCGATATCCATTCCGACAGGATCATGGTCATGAACACACCGCACCGTCTGCACGTGGGCGATACCGATACCGGCGCGCGTCTGAAGGAGAGGATCGACGAATTGAAGCAGCTGCTGCACGCGTACAGAAGCGGCCTGATCGTGGAGAAGACCTGATCGATAAGACCGGGCATTCACAGTAAAGGAATGCTCTCGCAGCAGACCGGGCATTCACAGAAAGGAATGCTCTCGCAGCAGATCGGGTCGGAGGATTCCGCATATGACGCGGGAACGATCATCCTGCATCCTGCCGGGGGTGTGAAAATAATTATTAAGAAGGTTAAAATATGCGCTTAAATGAGTTGAAAGTTGGAAAATCTGCTATGATCCGTGAGGTCGGAGGCGAAGGGGAACTGCGTCAGCACTTCCTCGACATGGGACTTATTCCCGGAACGGAGGTTACGCTTACGCAGCTGGCGCCGATGGGAGATCCGATGGAATTGACGATCAGCGGCTACGAACTGACGCTTCGTCTCGATGATGCTGCCAATATCGTGATCGAAGAAACAGAAGCGGATACCGGAGAATCGACGGATCTGGCAGCGGCCGCTCTCGAAATGAACCAGCGGCATAAGACACTGGAGCATCCGGGCCTCGGCGAATCCGGCCGATTCCATGACAAGACGCATGAGAATCCGCTTCCGAAGGGAACCACCCTGACCTTTGCGCTTGCCGGCAATCAGAATTGCGGAAAAACGACGCTGTTTAATCAGCTGACCGGTTCAAACCAGCATGTTGGCAATTTTCCCGGCGTGACCGTCGACCGGAAGGACGGCGTGATCCGCGGGTATGCGGATACACTCGTCACGGATCTTCCCGGCATCTACTCGATGTCCCCGTATACGAGCGAGGAGATCGTGACCAGGCGGTTTATCCTGGAGGAGAAGCCGAAGGGAATCATCAACATCGTTGACGCGACCAATATCGAGAGAAATCTGTATCTGACGCTTCAGCTGCTGGAACTGAATATTCCGATGGTCATCGCCCTCAACATGATGGATGAGGTCAGAGAGAACGGCGGGACGATCCATATCAACGCGATGGAGCGTGCGCTCGGTGTTCCGGTCGTTCCGATCTCGGCAGCGAAGAACGAAGGTATCGATGAGCTTGCCCGGCATCTGGTGCATATCGCCAAATACCAGGAGCGGCCGCAGAGACAGGATTTCTGTGATGAAAACGAGGATGGCGGCGCGGTCCACCGCTGTATCCATGCGATCATGCATCTGATCGAGGATCATGCCGGGATGGCGGAGATTCCGATCCGCTTCGCGGCGACAAAGCTGATCGAGGGGGATTCGAATATCGAGGAGCTCCTGAAACTGGATCAGAATGAAAAGGAGACGATCGAGCATATCGTAAAGCAGATGGAGCAGGAGAGGGGACTTGACCGCTCGGCTGCCATTGCGGATATGCGCTTTGACTTTATCCGCAAGGTCTGTCGTGATACGGTCGTTCGCCCGAAGGAAAGCAAGGAACATATCCGGAGCCGCCGGATCGACCGGATCCTCACCGGAAAATACACGGCCATTCCCTGCTTTATCGGTATCATGGCGCTCATCTTCTGGCTGACCTTCAATGTGATCGGGCTGTTTTTGCAGGATCTGATGCAGATGGGTATCGATGCCCTGACGGCAGCCGTCGATGCGGGGATGACGGCGGTCGGCGTGAATAAAGTCCTGCATTCACTGGTCATCGACGGAATCTTCAATGGTGTAGGAACAGTCATCGTGTTCCTGCCGATCATCGTTACGCTGTTTTTCTTCCTGTCCCTCCTGGAGGACTCGGGCTATATGGCTCGTGTTGCCTTCGTCATGGACAAGCTTCTTCGTAAGCTGGGCCTGTCGGGACGAAGCATCGTGCCGATGCTGATCGGCTTCGGCTGTACCGTGCCGGGCGTAATGGCGAGCCGTACACTGCCGTCGGAGCGCGACCGTAAGATGACGATCCTCCTGACACCGTTCATGAGCTGTTCGACGAAGATCTCGATCTACGCTTTCTTCTGCAGCGCCTTTTTCCCGGGACACGGGGCGGTCATCATGATCGGACTGTATGTGCTGGGAATCGTTCTGGCGATCCTCACGGCGCTCGTCATGAAGAAATCCGTTTTTCGCGGTGACCCGGTTCCGTTTGTTATGGAGCTGCCGAACTATCGGATGCCGAGCGCGAAGAGTGTCGGTATGCTGATCTGGGACAAGTCCAAGGACTTTATCCAGAGAGCGTTTACCGTGATCTTCCTGGCAACGATCGTCATCTGGTTCCTGCAGACCTTTGATACACACCTGAATATCGTGACAGACCAGCAGAACAGCATCCTGGCGCTGATCTCCGGCGCGATCGCACCGATCTTCGCACCGATGGGCTGCGGCGACTGGCGGATCGTGACATCGCTCATCACCGGTTTTATGGCGAAGGAGAGCGTTGTCGCCACGATGGGGGTTCTCTTCAGCACGGTCAGTCTGGTCGACGTCATGACGCCGATGGCAGCCGGTGCGCTCCTTGTGTTCTGTCTGCTCTACACACCCTGCATTGCGGCGATCGCCGCGATCCGCAGAGAACTCGGTCATCGATGGGCGATCGGCGTTGTCATCTTCCAGTGTGTGCTGGCGTGGCTCGCCGCATGGATCACCTACCTGATCGTGGGATTGTTCTGAGAAGCAGCATCACCTGAAGTACTGATTTACAAAATTTTACAAGCCAGTTACATTTCCGGTTTATCTTTCTGAATAAGGAGGGGGTAATGATGCTTTATCAAAATTTTCGTAACGGTATTAACCTTGGCGGCTGGCTGTCGCAGTATGAGTATATCGCCGGGCAGCCACTGAACGAGGAACATGTGGGACAGCATTTAGCTTCATTTATTACAGAGCAGAATATCGCGGAGATTGCCGGTTGGGGATGTGATCATGTCCGTCTTCCGATCGACGGCAATCTTCTCTACGAGGAAAAAACAGATTCTCTGCGCAAGCCTGTTCTGGACAAAATCTACGATTGTATCCATTGGTGTGATATGTACCATCTGAATCTGGTTCTCGATCTTCACGATATTGAAGGGAATGTATGGGGAGCCATGGATGATGCTATGCCGCTTCTGACTGACAAAAGGTTATGGCACAGGCTGGTTCGCGTGTGGGAACTGCTGACAGAGACTCTGCTCCCCATCCGCAAGCCCCTCCTTATGTTTGAACTTTTGAATGAGGTGTCTGACGCAAGCGGTGCTTATCCGGCAGACGATCCGACAGGCAGCGGATGGGACGTATCCGGAAATTCAGAGCTTCTCTGGAACAGACTGGCTTCGGATATTCTGGCCGCGATCCGGCGGATCGATCCGGAGCGATATGTTTTGATTGGAAGCAACGGGCAGAACAGCGCAGTTTATCTGAAAGAGCTGCAGATCGTCAGCGATCCGCATGTCGCGTATAATTTTCATTTTTATGACCCGCAGGTTTTTACACATCAGAAAGCGGGATTTTCGGAAGAAATGTCGGAATATAACCGGACCGTTCACTATCCCGACGATATCCGTTCATTTTCCGAATATCTGAAGACGCACCCAAACTTTCAGTCGAAATACAGGCTCGTCGCCCGGGAGCCTTTCAACAACTACGCACTGATGAAGCGGCTGATGCAGCCTGCAATTCAGTTCATTCAGGATACCGGACGAGAAATTTACTGCGGAGAATTCGGTGTCATCGACGAGGCACCTGTAAGTGACGCTGCGCACTGGATTCATGATCTCTGCAGTATTATGGACGATAATAAAATCGGGCATGCCCTCTGGAACTACAAGTATCTGAGCTTCGGTCTGGTAGGCCTCGATAATCGACCTGTGAGTTGCTTGTACAAGGAGATATTCGGGTAATATCGCCGCAGCTCATCGAATAAGAAGGACCCTCGGCAATGTGCCGCGGGTCCTTCCTGTATTCTATGGTTCCAGGCTGCCATGCAGCAGACTGATTTTGTATTCCTTTGGAGTCAGTCCTGTCTCTTTCTTGAACAGGCGATAGAAGTAATTCTCATTATCCAGTCCGACTTTATGTGCGATCTTATTGGCGGGCAGATTGGTGTTGGCAAGCATGTCCATTGCCGCCTGCACACGCACATGTGTTACATAGTCATTGATCGTCATATTCATAGTTGCTTTGAATAATTTACAGAGATGATACTTGCTGAGGCTTGATTTGGCTGCCAGCTGATCAAGAGTAAGATTCTCTGCATAATGTCTTTGGATATAACCGGCAATATGATCAATTTCCTTATTTGACCCTTTTTTTGATACCATTCGTTCCTGGAGCAGAAGAATCAATATGTCATCCAATTTGTGAGAAATGAGATATTCCTGCATTATACTCTCGTTATTATCGAAAATCTGTGCCAGAGCGGTCAATTCGGATGGGAGCATCCCGTTCAGTGATTGATGAAAGCAGGCATTACCCGATTGGGAAAAAAGCTGATAGCGATAGGACATACCGGGACCATTGAAGGTAAGAAAGATGCATTCCCAATCGTTCCCCCTGGTGCGATAGGAATGTGGGAGTTTACCATCAATCAGGAAACCGTCCCCCTTTTTTAATTCATAGCTATTGCCGCCATACTCGAGAACTCCGCATCCACTCACCGTATAACAGAATAAATAACACGGAAAAGCAGTGCGTTTGGTATAGAATGAGGGACCTGCATGCCAATAATGGAAACCCAGCAGGTACAGAAGATTTTGCTTCGCGTAGTTACTGATCAGCTTTGGAAAAACGATCTGCACCGTACCGTCGTTGCAAAAATGAGCATTATTTCCAAAGAGGTCCTCATACTCAGCTTCTGAAAATTGAAAATCTATATTTTTTTGCGTCCCATCCAGGATATATTGAATCTTCTGGCCGTTGTTTTTATATACGATGGTAAAAAGGTGAACATTTTCAAACATGGCAATTTCTCTTAGTGAACTGTGACAATATGCTGAAATAAATGTAACATACGATGCGTTATGTGTCAATTATGACGAAAGCAGCGCAACAATATAGTGAATTTATAACAAGAAAATACAGGTAATATATTGTTCTTACAGGATCGAAAAAATGAACTATCGAGACAAGATGGTTCTTTTTTTTGTGCCCTTTTTTTAGATACCATGATTTCAACAAGTAATACGATGAACTGCTGAGTAGTTATATGTACGCGCGGAAACTTGCAGGAAAGTTTTTTGGAAAAAAGGAGGAAAAATGTTCAACATTGTACGAGACAACGAAACAAAACTTGTCGGAAAAAGAACGATCGTAAATCTGAACGGAAACTGGGATGTGGGAGAGAGCATGGAAGCAGATGCGGTCGTTGCTGCTTTTGACCATCATTGTCCGGTGCCCGGAATCTTAAAGAACGCAGAGCCGGCCTTCGAGGCTGTAGGCGTCTACAACTCCCATTACAGACAGTTCTGTCTGCCGAACTATGCCGTGGTTACAAACGGAGTCGTGAACATTCCCGTGGATGAGAAAGCGAAGGAAGATCCGCACGGAGCAGCTTACCAGCCAAGAAATTATTTCTGGTACAGAAGGGAATTTACCGCTCCGGAACAGCACAACTGTGCAGACCTGATCGTGCTCAAAGCTCGTTTCGGGTCGAAGGTTTGGCTGAACGGAAAGGAGCTCGGCGAGAATTTGTGTAACTTTACATCCGCGGTCTATCCAGTTGCGGATTGTATCAATTGGGGCGGAAGGAATGAAGTCCTGATCAGAGTCGGTGCGCATCCGGGAGTTCTGCCGCTGGGAACGACCAATCCGGAGGACTGCGAACACGAGAAGTGGTTTCCCGGCATTTGGGATGATGTGGAATTGTATTGCTACAACAACCCCTGCATTCGTTCCGTGCAGATCTGCCCGAAGATCGATCCGAAGCAGATCATTGTAGAGACGGAAATTGAGAATATCGCTGCCGAAGCTAAAGAGGTTACCCTCACTAATACTGTAAAAACAAAGGATCTTTCTGCAGTGATCGCAGTATCTGAGCAGAAGATAATCATGGAGCCCGGAAGCAAAGAAACAATTACCACCTGCATCATGCTTCCTGATGCGGAGCTCTGGACACCGGAGACACCGAATCTGTATGTGCTGGATACGGCAACGGAAGGCGACTCCGAATTGAATCGTTTCGGCGTGCGTGAAGTCGGTTTCCGCTCGGCGACGAAGCTTTTCTATTTGAATAATAAGATCTGCTATTTACGCGGCGGGCTGATTACTTTTGAAAGATGGCTGGAAGATCCGCTGTCCGGGCAGTCGGCCTGGGATGATGCATGGATCCATAAACTTCTCGGAGATACACGCAGACTGATGAACTGGAATGTCACAAAGTACTGCCTGCATCCTGTTCCGAGAAAGTGGCTGGATATCGCCGATGAAGAAGGCCTGATGGGATGCCCGGAGTTTCCGATATGGGCAATGAATCCGGATCACCCGGAAGCGTTTTACGGGTATGTAAGAGAATACAATCAGGATTGGGTCAGAAAGGATTGCGAGATCTGGGTAAGAGACACAAGAAATCATCCTTCGGTAATCTACTGGAGCGCATCCAATGAGACCTGGGCAGACTGGGCAACAGAAAATGTCGTTGATCTGGGAAGATCACTGGATATGCAGAAACGTCAGTGGATCAACAGTTATAACCCGCCGGCCGACCCGAATGATCCGATCGAGGATCATCCCTATGAATTCCAGACTACCGGAATGAATTTACCGGCAGAGTGGAAATTCGATATGAAATCTCTGGAGATGAAGTGTGGACATAATCGCCAGTCGATCGTAGGCGGTCCGGGAATTCCGACTGCTCATGCGCAGCTTATCTCTGAATATGGCTGGTTATGGCTGACCCGTAACGGAGACCCCTGCTGTTATCTGGAGAATACCTATCAGAATCTTCCATATCCGGGAGATTCACCGGAGGAGAGACTGGAAACCTGGCATTACCTGCTTGCCGGATTGACAGAGTACTGGAGAGCATTCCGATGCTATGCACAGGTACAGATCAATGCCTGGCTTGCCAGTGATACCGGAAGAGGCCATGCCGGTGTCGTTGATCATTTCAAGGATCCTCTGAAGCTGGAATTCCATCCGCAGTTCATCAAGTATGTACGGGAAGCATTCAAACCTCTCGGTGTGTATATCGATTTCTGGAAACGGGAGATTGGTAAAGGCGAGGAAAGAATCTTCTATGTGATGCTGATCAATGATTATGGGGAAACAAAGAAGGGTGATCTTACCGTCCGCATGGAATATGAGGATGGAGAAATTGCTGAGCTTGGAACAAAAGCTTTCGAGATGAGCGCTTATGGCAGCACTACGATCCGCTATATCATCCATGTTCCGGAGCATACAGGCAAAGCCGTAATGACAGCGACAGCCCGTACGGAGGATGGACTGGAAACGGTCAGCAGAAGATGGGTCGAAGTTAAGGACGAAGTAGTCAGACAGCCATGGGGAGATTATTGATTTCTCACCGTGCATTGAAAATAACGGGATAGTATACCCGGGTATTATCTATTGGATTTATGAGGAGGTTTTTATGAATACTGCAGCGAAATCATCGATGGCGGAGAAGATCTGCTACGGATTGGGAGGCCTTGGTGCCAACTTTGTATGGTCATTTATGTCCATGTTTGTACTTACCTATTACACCAACAGTGTTGGGATCGCGGCCGCAGCAGCCGGAACGATGATGCTGGTCGCACGTCTTCTGGACGGCGTAAGTGATGTGTTTTTTGCATGGGTGATGCAGAAGGTGCATTTCAAAATGGGAAGAGTAAAACCGTGGATCCTGATCAGCGCACCGCTTCTGGCAGTCAGCCTTGTGTTGGCTTTCAATATTCCGGGATCTTTGTCGGACACCGGAAAGATCGTCTACATTTATATTACATACTCGTTTACCGCAGCCGTTTCCTATACTATTTTCAACCTCGCGTTTGCGGCATACCTTCCGGCGATGTCCTTTGATCCCAAGGATCAGGTCACCGCATCATCGATCTACAATGTCATCACGATGGGCGGCGTTATGGCACTTTCTATGGTTACACCTACGTTGCTGGCAATGTTCGGAGGAATTCCGGATACCGGTTCCTGGAGCAAACTGTCGATTATCTATGCGTTGATCTGTCTGGTCGGTGTCACGCTGATGGGTCTTGCACTAAAGGAAAAAACGCCGCCGGAAACAGCTGAGCAGGCAGAGGCGCCGGTGGTTGCGAAGAAGAGTTTTGCGGAAACGCTGAAAATTATTTTCTCCAGCAAATACACATGGATGCTTCTCGTTGTGTTCTTTGTATTTTATCTCTTCAGCGGCGCGTCATCCGGCCTCGCGACTTACTATTTCATGTATGTCATGGGAGATATGACACTTTCTACATATGATCGGCGGTTTTAATCATATCGGTGTCATGTGGCATGAAGATATCGATAAAGACTTTTATGATTATGCATGTGATGTACTGGCCAGACATGGCTGCGGTGTTCCGACGCTTGTCAACTATGATGTTATGAGGGATTCTGAACTCTTATCCGGTTATCCGGAAGCAGACGCCGCAAACGTAGCCTATGCAGGCTGCCAGTGGTACTGCGCAGTCGGCAATGAGTACAGCGATCATGATTTGAACTGTGTGGTACTCCCGCAACAGCTGGAACGGGCAATCGACAGAGCAATTGAGGAAAATGTTGACAGCTATGACGGACTCTGGAACATCTACCTGGATGAACTCCAAAGAACAACGGATGCACTGGTTGCGTTTAAGAATAAAGTGTATGAGTGGCAGTCCAGATTGTGGCCGGAGATGATCACCTCACTCATGAGCTATGGCCCTATTGAAAAAGGCCTCGACATCACCGACCCGGGAAGTGTGAATAATGCGTACACATCTGTGAATATCCTCGGTGTGCCCAACGTCGTGGATTCCTTGTTTGCCATCAGGAAAGTCGTATTTGAGCAGCACAAGTTTACCCTGCAGGAGGTTCGTGACGCGGTTCGGACAGATTGGAAGGATAACGAGGTCATGCGGGGAATCATGCTGAAGCAGCATAAGTTCGGAAATGATTTCGATGATGTCGATGAGATCTATCAGGATGTTGCAAATCAGCTTTACGAAATGCTTGCCATGAAACGCAACATTAAGGGATTCCATTTCAGACCGTCTCTGTTCCAGTTCATGGGACATACCTATGCCGGCCCTGAGTGCGGAGCAACACCGGATGGAAGACACGCCGCGGAGCCGCTGGCTCATGGCTGCAATCCGATGCACGGAAGAAATACGGAGGGAATTACCGCTACGGTCAAGTCGCTCTGTAAGGTTGACTTCCGCAGATTCCAGGGCGGATCCCTGCAGGTAGATCTTCAGCCGAAGTTTTTCGATGGTAAGGAGCATGCCGGAAATTATATTAAAGACTTCTCACTGGCAACAATGAGAGAGGGATGTGTTCAGATCAACCTGAATGTTGTCAGCATGGAAGATCTTGAAGAGGCTTATGAACATCCCGAGACACCGGAAGCACAAGATATTGTAGTTAAGGTGACCGGATATTCCGCACATTTCGTCGTGCTTGGCAAAATGCTGCAGAAGGAATTCATCGAGCGTGTAAACTATGACAGATTATAAGTTCGACAATAAAAAGCAAAAGGAGATAATAATATGAGAAAACAGTATGTATGCGTAAATGAGTTGAAACCGGATCAGGTCGATGCGTACAGACAGGCTCACAAGCATATTCACGAGGGCCCTTTCAAGGATCAGCTGGATGTTCTGAGAAAAGCAGGGGCTGTACAGTGCCAGTCCTATCTCTATAAAAACTTCGTGGTTATGATCTGGGTATGCGATGATGATATCGACACGGATTTCATGAGGCTGGCAGAGGATCCGCGCAGGGCTGCATGGGAAGAATTTACGCAGCCGATGTTTGCTAATTCACCGAAATTTGACGGCAGTGTAAAAACGGAGGGAATTGAAAAGGTGCTGGATCTCAATCAGCAGCTTGATGAAGGCAGACTCAGTCAGTATTAAGTATTATGGCGCATAAAAATGGCAGATTAATAATTGCCGCCGGGCGAGTTTGTCCGTATCTGCCGACAGTTCAGAAGATGGAGATGGACACATGACAGGCAAGAACGAGGAAAAAGCGTTAGTTTTTGATATTTATCGCGGAACAATTCATGACGGCCCCGGTATGCGAACGACAATTTTTATGAAAGGCTGTCCTCTTCGCTGCAAATGGTGTCATAATCCGGAAGGAATGTCCTCTGTGAACGGCGTAATGTATGAGAGAAGTAAGTGCCTCGGTTGTCGAATGTGCAGTGCGCTGGCACAGAAGGAGATCGTTTCCGTTGAAGGCGGAACACCGCATCTTGTGGCAGAGCATACAGACATACCTGCGGAGTGTGCGGAAGAGTGTCCGGGAAATGCGTTGAAAGCGGAAGGAAGCCGATATTCGGCGGAGGAGCTTTTCCAACGCGCCAGTAGGGACGCCAATTTCTTCAAGAGCTTCGGCGGCGGCGTTACGATATCCGGAGGAGAACCGACGCAGCAATATCATGTTGTGGGAGAGGTATTGAAGAAACTGAAGGATGCGGGTGTTCACACGGCGCTTGATACGTGCGGTTATGCAAGCTGGCTGGTGTTTGAAAAGCTGCTTCCTTACGTTGATATTGTTTTATACGATGTTAAGATTGCAGATCCGGTAAAGCATCTGGAACTGACCGGTGTGGAAAACGGACAGATCCTGGATAATCTCAAGAGACTGACCGCTTACCGAAGGGAGGTCAGGTCGGAATTGAATATCTGGATCAGAACGCCTCTGATTCCCGTGGATACAGCTACGGAGGAAAATATTGAAGCAATCGGCAGGATTCTTACTGATGTCGGTGAACAGCAGATCGATCGTTGGGAAATGTGTGCTTTTAATAACACCTGTGAAAGTAAATATGAAAAAACAGGCAGAGACTGGCCGTATGCCGGAGTACCGCTTATGACAGATGAGGAAGCGGATGCCATGGTCAGTGCAGGCGGCAGATCCTTCAACAGAGACAAAATCATCCGCAGCGGTTTTACAGGAAGAAACGATCAGAAAATTAAATAACACAGAAAGAGAGAAAAAATAATGAAAATCTATATCGGAAGTGATACGGCAGGATGTTACTTAAAAGGAAAATGCATCGATTATTTAAAAGGAAAAGGAATTGAGTATGTGGACTGTGGTTCGGAGAATGATCCGGACATTGAAAAAACCAGATACCCGTTTTTCGCAGCAAAGGTTGCTAAGGCGGTGCAGGACAAAGAGGCTGATTTCGGACTTTGCATCTGCGGTTCGGGAATCGGTATCAGTATTGCCGTCAATAAGTTCAAAGGAATTCGAGGAGCGCTCTGTCATTCAAGCTATCAGGCAAAGATGACCAGACGTCATAATGACGCCAACGTACTCTGTATGGGTGGAATGATCCTTGGAGAATGGGAAGCCATCGATATTCTTGAAACTTTCCTGAACACAGGGTATGATGGCGGTTTCCATGACGGCTCTCTGCAGCTTATCGCCGAGGCTGAGGATTTAATGATGAATGATAAAGTATGGCAGGAAGAGCCGAGAAAAATTTCTACCGGTCCGCTCGCGGATGCTGAGATTTTTGACAGAAGCAAAGGCTGAATAATGAAGATGAAATGAGGAAAGACCCGTGGGCAAATTCAAAATGCCCGCGGGTCTTCTTGTCATGCGCTTACAGCAGCTCCTTCAGCGCCGCGACCAGACGGTCGTTGTCTGCCGGCGACATGAAGCAGAAACGGAAATATTTATTGTCGAGGAAGGGGAAAGTGGAACAGTTGCGGATCATCATCCCCTTGCGGATGCAGTGATCGAAGAGCATGTCCGCGTCCACATCCTCCTTCAGAATACGGATCAGCATGAAGTTCGCCTTCGGGCGGTAGACCTTCACGGTATCCCAGGAACTCAGTTCCCTGTACAGGCGGTCTCTCTCGGTATCGATGAGAGCGGTCGTTTTCTCAATGTATTCGGTATCGCGGAACATCAGGCAGCCGGCGATTTCGGCAAGGGAGCTGATCGACCACGGGTTCTGGTGCGTATTGATCGAGCGGATCAGGTCGTCATTGCCGGTAACGGCGTAGCCCAGGCGAAGGCCGGGAGCGGCAAAGAACTTGGAGGTGCCGCGCAGCACGACGAGGTTGGAATAGTAATTCGTCAGCGGAACGGAAGAGATCTTCTCGTTCGGATGCGTGAATTCCACGTAGGTCTCATCGACCATGACGAAGATGCCGTGTTCCATGCAGGCATCGAGGATGCGGCGCATGGCGCTTCTCGGGATCGCAGTGGAGGTCGGATTGTTCGGATTGCAGAGAACAAGCATATCGATGCTGTCGTTCAGATGGCTGCAAAAATCCGCGGTGTCCATCTCGAAGTTTTTCTCCTCGCGAAGCGGATAGTAGAGCGTGTGGCCGCCGCAGAGGGAGATCTCCCTTTCGTATTCGGAATAGGACGGTCCGAGGATCATCGCCTTCTTCGGCGTGATCGACTGGATGACCAGCGAGATCAGCTCGGTCGAGCCGTTTCCGACAATGACATTGCTAAAGTCACAGCCTGCGTAATCGGCGATCGTTTTTCTTAAGTTTTTGTACTCGCGGTCCGGATAGGTGGAGATCGCGTCCAGCTGGTCTGCCAGGGAAGTGCGAAGCTTCCCGGAAATGCCGAGCGGGTTGATGTTGGCGGAAAAACTGGTGATATCCTCCTTGCGGATATGATAGATCTCTTCGATCTTTTCCAGATCACTTCCGTGGAAATGATCCTTGTGATTTAACTGTAATTCACTCATAGGGAACCTCCCGAAGTCGGTCGTTGCACCGATGTTTTATGTGGTGTATACTTGATTTTGTATAAGGGTTTTTATACCCCTACGCCTGATAACTCATGACAAGTGTAAGGCGCGGGGGCTGATTTCGTCAAGTTAAAGATCAGGGGAATATAGATGAAACAAAAGGGAATGATCGAAACGGGGTTTGTGTATGACCTTCCGAAAATGCTGTTGTCGGAAACGGAATTTTCCTTCGTGATTCCGGCGGGAGAGCAGCGGAAGGCATCCTTTCATATTTCGGCCGACAACGGGAGCGTTGTAACGGCGCAGCTGCACAGCGACTGTCACCGTGTGATCCTGGCGCAGGATGAAGTATCCGGCACGGATTCGGAAGTCCTCTTCGGCATCGATACGACAGGTCTTCGGGAGGGAGATACCGTCTCGGGGAATATTCTGATCAGCAGCAATCTGTCCGAGACCGCGGTACCCGTCAGAGCGGAGATCGCCGCGGCGGGAGAGGATGCGTTCGATCCGGAGGTGAAGTCACTGGAGGATTTCGCCAATGTCTGCCAGAAGGATCTGCGGGAAGGCTTCCATCTGTTTACCAATCCGAATTTCAGACGGCTCCTCGGGGGCAAGAACCGGAAATATCTGGCTCTTTATCAGGGGATGTCGCACAATCCGGTGACCTATCAGCATCTGGAGGAATTCCTCGTAACTACGGAGAAGAAGGAGCCGATCACGCTTTCTCTGGATAAACAGGAAAAAGCGGTCTATGAGCTCGGTGCTTCCCAGTCGGACACGCTGTATATCTACCGCAATACCTGGGGATATGTCCGTCTCGAAGTGGAGACCGAGGGCGATTTCCTCGAGGTCGAGAAGAAAGTAATTACCACCGATGATTTCATCGGCAAGGTCTACGGCCTGGAATATATACTGCACAAGGACAGGATGGGAGCCGGAAGAAATTTCGGCCGCATCCGTATTCGCAGCGTTCACCAGTCGCTGGAATTCGATGTTGAGGCGACCACGGGGCAGAATGCCGAGATCACGCCGGCAGCCGTCAGAAGCCGCCGCATTTCCTGGCTGCTCCGGGATTACTTAAAGCTTCAGCTGCACACCCTGGACTACCGTACCTGGATCGACTCCGCGGCAATGACCGTGCAGGAGATGCTCGATGACGATCCGGAGGATATCACGGCGATCCTCTACATGGCCTTCCTACACTATTCGAGGGAGGACAGCGCGGCTGCGATCGAGACACTCTGGCCGTTAAAAAACGGAGATCTGAAGCCCGAAGGTCCGGAGGAGAGAGGTGCCTACCTGTGGCTTGCCAAGGCCGTCGGCCTCCTTCCGCACGAGAAGCAGATCATCCTGCCGCAGCTCCGCCGCTATCTCCGCGCGAAGCCGGACAGCTATACGCTTCTGCATCTGATCCTTCAGGAGACTGACAGGGATCACATGACACCGGCCGATCTGCTGGCGTTCTATGAGGAATGCTTTAACGCGGGCTGCACCAGTCCGTTCCTGTACCTGGATGCCTGGAATCTGCTCGCCGGTGAGGAAGCGCTTCTCCGCAGAGTTTCTTCATTTACGATCGCCGTTCTTTCCTTCGGCTGGAAAAACGGTCTGCTCACGGAAGGTCTTGCCATGCGCTGCGCCTTCCTGTCCGCCAATAATAAGACCTTCAGCCGTTCGGTCTACAGGCTTCTTGCGGGAAGCTACGAGAAGTTTCCGAACGATGAGATTCTGGAAGCGGTCTGCAAGCTTTTGATCAAGGGCGATCCGACAAGCCCGGAGTGCTATCCGTGGTTCGCGAAGGCTGTTGAGAGAGATATCCGCATCACCCGTCTGTATGAATATTTCATGGAGACCTATGATGCACCGGCATCCGAAGAGATCCCGCTTCCGGTCCGCATGTATTTTGCGACCAATGATACGATCGGCGAGAGGAAGAAGGCTCTGCTCTACGCAAGCATCGTTCTGCATAAAAAGGAGGATGAAACCTCCTACATGAACTACTCCAGGAACATCCGCGCATTCACCGCGGAGGCTCTTCACAGGGGACGCATCGATGAGAATCTCGCGATCCTCTACCGGGAGTATATCAACGGAAAAGAATCGAAGGAAACGGCAGCACTGCTGGCACGTGTCCTTTTTGCGGCAAAATTGACGGTGAAGGATCGAAGGATCCGTCAGGTCGTTGTCTGCCACCAGGCGCTGGCGGAGGAACAGATCTACCGCGTCAATGACGGCATTGCCTATCCGAGGATCTATTCCGCGGATGCCTGCATCCTTCTCGAGGATGACAGGCACAGAAGATTTGCCTCGACCGTACCCTTTACGCTGGAGAAGCTGATGGACCGCTCAAGCCAGGCACGGCACTGCGCCGATATGGACGCCGCCGACGCGGGAGTTCTTCTCTACCTGTGCAAGGAAAAAGCCTTCCAGATGGAAGTGAGTGAGCACAACCTCCCGATCTACCGCATGGCGGCAGAAAAGGAAGCCTTTACCCCGGAGTACCGGAATATCCTGCGCCGGAAGATCCTGGAATTTGATCTGGCGCACCCGGAGATCGAACTGCTTCCGGAACTTTTCAGCGAGGATGCGATCGATGCTTACGCGGCGGCCGACAAGGCACAGACGGCAGCGCTTCTGATCCGTGAGGCTCGATTTGAGGACGCCTTCCGCGTTGTCTCCCAATACGGATACGAGGGTGTTGCGCCGGAGCTTTTGCTTCGCTGCGCAAGCCGCCTCATACTGGCGAAGGAAAAAACGGATGACGAGGAGCTTCTCTGCCTGGCGGAATACGTTTTTGCAAACGGAAAATACGATGATGTGCTGCTGACATATCTGCGCGATCATTATAAGGGCTCGGTCAGAAACCTCTGCCGTCTGTGGGAGAAGGTCAGAGATTTCAAGATCGAGAGCCGGAGCCTCGAGGAGAGGATCATGCTGCAGTCCGTTGTGACGAAGCAGTTTCCGGATCACGAGGCGGAGATCCTTCGGAGCTTTCTGAGCCGCGAGGGCAAGGTGCAGACCGCGGCGATCTTCCTGTCCTACCTTGCCTCTTATTATTTCCTCGGGCAGCGGCAGACAGACGGATCGGTCTTCGGCCTGATCGAAAAGGAACTGACCGAAGGACGGTTGAAGGAAACGGTCTGCAAGCTGGCCCTGCTGAAGCATTACAGTGAGATCGGCACGTTGACGGAGGCACAGAACCTACTTACGAAGCAGCTCCTGAAGGAAATGGACCGTCAGGGACTTCGCTTTGAGTTCTATAAGAATCTGCCGGCGGAGCTGATCCAGGCTTATCAGATCGAGGACAAGATCTTCATCGAGGAGCAGTACCGGCCGGACAGCCGCGTGATCCTGCATTATCGGCTTACCGAGCAGGACAGCGAACCGGGCGAGTGGGTCAGCGAGCCGATGAAGAATGTATATCAGGGAATTTTCGGCAAGGAGTTCCTTCTGTTCTACGGAGAGACTCTTACCTATTATCTGAGTGTACTGACGGACGGCACGATCAGAAATACGGACAGCTACCAGCTGTCGCTGGTGGATATGGATACCCGGGGAACGACGCGTTACAAGCTGCTGAACCGCATGCTCGAGGCAGCGGACGGCGGCAGCAGAGGCGAGCTGCAGCGGGCGGTCGAGCTGTATCGTAAGCAGGAAGCACTTGTGGACAAGTTCCTGCATCTGTGCGAGTAGGAGGCGGCAAATGGGAGTACGTAATCTGACGGTCGGGATCGATCTGGGGAGGGAACAGCCTCAGCTGTGTTATTATGAGGCATCCTCGGACAAGACGATCACCGCGCCGATGAAAATAGGAAATGAAAATGTGTCCTTCGGGGAGATCCTCGAGGAGATTGAGCTGATGAACAGCAATCCGACCAGTGACCTGACGGTGGCGGAGGAGCAGAACCGCAGGCTCAGCGGGGAGATCGCCGATGTGCTGCTGCGCTCGATGAAGACGCTCGGCATTAAGGAGCCGAAGGAGGAAGTCGCGGGGATCGTGATCACCGTTCCGAAGTTGACGAAGCCGTATGTTTCTCTGATCCGTTCCGTCTACGAACGCGTCGGGATCGAGCATGGCAGAGGCTATCTGCAGGACTACAACGAAAGTTTTTATTACCATACCTTTTATCAGAAGAAAGAACTGTGGAGCCGCAATGTGGGCTTTTTCCTTTTCGAGGACCGCAGCGTCTCCTTCCTGTCACTGGAGATGAACCAGCAGACGAGACCGATCACCGTGAAGCCGGTCGAGGGAATGGAGATCACACTGGCAAATGAGAAGATGCTCTGGGATGACCAGTTTTACAAGATGGTCAATGCGTCGCTTCGCCAGAATATCTATTCCAGCATCTTCCTGATGGGCGATACCTTCGACAAAAACTGGGCGGCCCGTTCGACGGCACTCTTGTGCAAGGGAAGAAGAAAAGTATTTGTTGTGGACAATGTTTTTGCCCGCGGCGCCTGCTGCGCAGCCAGAGAAAAGGTCCTGAAAAAGCAACTCAGCGATTATCTGTACCTTGGCGGCGATCTCGTCCGTGAGAATATCGGCATGCAGATGGTCGTACAGGGAACGGAGGTCTACTATCCGCTGATCTCTGCCGGCGTGAACTGGTACGAGGCGGAGAAGACCTGTGAGTGCATCCTCGTCGGGGAGCCGGAACTCCGGTTTCTGGTCAGCGGCATGAACGACCGGAGACAGCGATCCTTCCGCATGGAGCTTCCGCAGCTTCCGGAACGCCCGGACAAGACGACAAGGCTCAGGGTCAGCATCTCTTATGAGTCGCCGAATCGCTGCCTGATCGAAGCGGAAGATCTGGGATTCGGGGACATTTACCCGGCATCTGGCCTGGTTTGGCGTGAAGTGATGGAGGAAGACAAGTGAGCAAAACAATTTTATGTCAGATAAAGAGGGCAGACAGTCCGTATTATATCGAAGACATCGATCTGTATGTTTACTCCATCGAAGAACTCTGCTATTTCCTTTGCAATAACCTGAATCTGGTCGATGTCACTTTCTTCGGTGCAGCCCTTCTGGACTGGCTCGGGGCTGACCTGCAGATGGCGCATCTGGTAAAAACGCTGAACCGTATTCTGGACGAAGAGGAGAACCCTTCAGCGGAGGAGATGATCCTTGCCGTTGTGCGGGAGATCCGCTGGCTCGACCGCGAGGAGGAGAAGAAGCTGATCGGACAGATGGAGACACTTGCCGCAAGGCCGTATCCGGTCCGCCGGAAGCTTCGCGCCGACGCGCTTGTAACGCATCAGAAATATACGAGAGCGATCGCGACATATACCGGGATCCTTCGCTACCGGAAGGAGACGGCCGCTTCGGAAGAGGAAGGCGCTGCCGTAAAGGACAATCTCGGAGAACAGTTCGACGGGATGGTATGGCACAATATGGGTGTTGCTTACGCAAAGCTCTTCCAGTTCGATGAGGCGGCGGAGTGTATGAAGCGCGCCAATGAGCTGTGTTATTCCCATACCACGCTGGTCAACTATCTCTTCTGCGTCCGCCTCGGCAAGGGCGAAGAAGCCTTCGAAAAACTTGCCGACGAGCTCGGGGTGGACGGCCAGACACGTCAGAAAATGGAGGCGGAGATCGAAAACGTACGGTTTCCCGGCTTCCCGGAAAATATAAGAGAGACCATTAACCGGTGGGTGCATGAGTATCACCGCCAGACCGGTCTGTAAACGAAAGAGGCGTGACTTCCGATGAGAGAGGGCACCTGCGGGGAAGTTCTCCTTCGGGCTCAGACATCCTGAAACCAACCGGCTCTAAGCCGTCCTGCATGCCCGGTCATGAGGCTGCGGAACTCCTCGGCACATTCGTGCCTCGTCAAACAGTCCTCGCAATCAGCATCGATTAAAGTTCGGCATGCAATCCGGCAAGACCCGGTAGGTTTCGTCTGTATTCATCCGCAGGAGATTCTTCCCCGGCAGGTGCTTCATCGACAACGGGAGAGTCACCTTCGGGGAAGTTCTCCTTCGGACTCAGACATCCGGAAACCAACCGGCTCTAAGCCGTCCTGCATGCCTCGGAGTAATTTCATATTGACAAGTCTTCCCCTGTGTGGTTTAATTGATACAAGATTTATCGATTTACCACGTTAAACAATGGACAGTAAATCGACAAGAAAAATACAGGAAACCGACGAAGCGGAAATAAAACGGAAAGAGGCGCTTACAGAGAGTCCGGGGTGATGAGAACCGGGCAGAAAGCTGTTTCGTAAATGGGCCGCCGAGGGCTGTGGGAAAAGCAGCGGATGCTTAGTATGCACAGACGTGAGGCAAACGTTATAATGCCGGAGATATGCTGGTATCTCATAAGCGTGTGGAAAACACAAAACAAGGTGGCACCACGGGTATTATTTTTGATTACTCGCCCTTGACGGAACTATCAGATTCCGTCAGGGGCTTTTTTGATGCAAGGACGCCGGCGTAAGTGACGCGTCCTGGAGCATCGGCGAGGAGGAAAAGGAATGCAGACTTCACTAGAACGAGTAAGAGAGATCGCCGCGTCGGGCGATTACCGACGAATTCCGATCACAAGAGAGATCTTCTCGGATATCAGGACACCGCTCGAGGTTCTGAGAGCTTTGCAGAATGTAAGCAGTCACTGCTTTCTGCTGGAGAGTGTCGAGGACAGCCGCCAGTGGGGGCGCTACACCTTCCTCGGCTTCGATCCGTCGATGGAACTTTCCTGCAAAAACCATGTGCTTACGGTGAATGCCGGCGGAAAGATCCGCATGCAGACGGAGCATCCGAGCATCTACATCAAACAGATCGTGGAAGAAAACCGTTCCCCGCGTCTTGCGGAACTTCCGCCGCTGACGGGCGGTCTCGTCGGGTATTTCTCCTATGATTATATTCAGTACGGCGAACCGAATCTGAAGCTGGACGCGAAGGCTGAGGACAATTTCGACGATGTCAACCTGATGCTTTTCGACAAGCTGATCTGCTTTGATAACTTCCGTCAGAAGATCGTCCTGATCGCCAATGTTCATACAGATGAGATCGAGACAGATTACAATCGGGCTGTTCTGCAGCTTGATGAGATGGAACGGATCGTGCGAAACGGCGAACTGAAGGAACACAGGAGGGGACATCTTCTCGAAGAACTGAAGCCGGCACTTTCGGAAGAAGAGTATTGTGAGAAGGTCGAACGGATCAAGCATTACATCCGTGAAGGCGATATCTTCCAGCTGGTTTTCTCGAATCCGATGAAGGCAAGGTATGAAGGAAGCCTGCTTGATACCTACCGTGTTCTTCGGACAACGAACCCGTCTCCGTACATGTTCTATTTCTCCGGCGAAGATGTGGAGATCGCCGGAGCCTCTCCGGAGACGCTGGTCAAGGTCGAAGACGGAACGATCCGCACCTTCCCGCTGGCCGGCACCAAACCGCGCGGACGGGATTATGAGGAGGACCAGCGGCTGGAGAAGGAACTCCTCGCCGACGAAAAAGAGAGAGCCGAGCACAATATGCTGGTCGATCTGGGCCGCAACGATCTGGGCCGTCTCTGCAAATTCGGAAGTGTCGAGGTTGAAAAATACATGTGCATCGAGCGGTACTCCCATGTTATGCACATCGGGTCCGCCGTAAAAGGTATATTAAGAGATGATAAACAGGCGATCGATGCCGTGGATTCCGTTCTTCCCGCAGGAACGCTTTCCGGCGCTCCGAAATTCCGTGCCTGCCAGCTGATCAATGAGCTGGAAAATGACAAGCGCGGCATCTACGGCGGCGCGATCGGCTACGTGGACTTCACGGGAAATCTCGATGTGTGCATCGCGATCCGCCTGGCATACAAACGGAACGGCAAAGTTTTTGTCCGCTCCGGCGCGGGCATCGTTGCCGACAGCGATCCGCACAGCGAGTACAGAGAATGCATCAACAAAGCCAAGGCAGTCGTTGAGGCACTCAAAGAAGCAGAGGAGGTGGAGGCATGATCCTGCTGATCGATAATTATGACAGCTTTGCTTATAATCTGTATCAGGTCATCGGCTCGCTCAACCCGGACATCCGCGTGATCCGAAACGACGCGATGACGATCAAAGAGATCCGGGAGCTGGATCCCGAATGCATCATCCTTTCCCCGGGCCCCGGAAGGCCTGCCGACGCGGGCGTCTGCGAGGACGTCGTGAAGGAACTGGGAGCGGAGTATCCGATCCTCGGTGTCTGCCTCGGTCATCAGGCGATCTGCGAGGCGTCGGGCGCTGTTGTTACCTACGCGAAAAAACTGATGCACGGGAAGTCGTCCGTTGTTGATCTTGATCTGACCAGCCCGCTTTTTAATGGGATGCAGGCAAAGGAAACGGTCGGAAGATATCACTCGCTGGCGGTGAAGGAGGATACGCTCCCGGCTTTCCTGAAGGTGATCGCGCGCGCGGATGACGGCGAAGTTATGGCCGTGCAGCACACGGAGTATCCGATCTTCGGCATGCAATTTCATCCGGAGTCGATCATGACACCGCATGGAAGGACCATGTTGAAAAACTTTATTGCCATAGAGAAAAAGTAAACGAAATAGTAAATGAAATAGAGAAGAGCAGCGGCATGGCGGCAGCGCGATGCCGGCAGCGGAACGGAGGATAAGGCTATGATTAAAGAGGCAATTGAGAAAATCGTACAGAAACAGGATCTGACAAGAGATGAAGCATATGCTGTCATGAATGAGATCATGAACGGTGAGACAACACCGACGCAGAATGCGGCCTTCCTGGCGGCGCTTTCCACCAAGAGCACCAAGGCAGAAACGATCGATGAGATCTCGGGCTGCGCGGAGGCAATGCGTGAGCATGCGATCCCGGTGGAGCATCCGGGCATGGAAGTTCTGGAGATCGTCGGAACAGGCGGTGACAGATCCAGTACCTTTAATATTTCCACGACATCGGCGATGGTCATTGCCGCAGCCGGCATCAAAGTGGCAAAGCACGGAAATCGTGCCGCTTCCTCCCGTTCGGGCGCTGCGGACTGCCTGGAGACCCTTGGCGTGAATTTGCAGCAGGATCCGGAGAAAGCAGTCGATCTGCTGAACAAGGTCGGCATCTGCTTCCTCTTTGCACAGAAATACCATACGTCGATGAAATACGTCGGCGCGATCAGAAAGGAACTGGGATTCCGCACGGTATTCAATATTCTGGGACCGCTGACCAATCCGGCAAGACCGACCATGTATGTGCTCGGTGTTTACGATGAATATCTGGTTGAGCCGGTTGCCAAGGTTCTTGACCAGATCGGCGCAAAGCATGCCCTTGTCATTTACGGACAGGACCGTCTGGATGAGATCTCGGCCAGCGCGTCGACGACCGTTTGCGAGCTTCGCGATGGTTTCTACCGCACGACGGAGATCAAGCCGGAGGATTTCGGACTGGTACGCGGAACGAAAGCGGAGATCGTCGGCGGCACACCGGAGGAGAACGCGCAGATCACACGCGATATTCTGTCCGGCAAGATCACGGGAACGAGAAGAAATGCCGTGCTCATGAATGCCGGCGCCGGCCTCTATGTTGGCGGCAAGGCAGAGAGCATTGCGGAAGGAGTTCGGATGGCAGCGGACCTGATCGACAGCGGCGCGGCACGGAAGGTTCTGGAAGCATTTATCGAAGAGTCCAATAAATAATAAATAATAGAAAACAGTTAGGAGAGGATCCATGATTCTGGACGATATTGCAAAAACGACGCGGCGGCGAATTGAAAAAGAGAAGCATTCCGTTCCGCTTGAAAAGGTAAAGGCGAGAGCGGAACAGATGGATGCGGAAACCGGTTTTCCGTTTGAGCAGGCCTTGAAGAAGCCGGGAATGTCCTTCATCTGCGAAGTGAAGAAGGCGTCGCCGTCCAAGGGGCTGATCGCTCCGGATTTCCCTTACCTTTCGATTGCCACCGACTACGAAGAAGCGGGGGCAGCTGCGATCTCTTGTCTGACAGAGCCGGTCTATTTCAAGGGAAATGATCACTACCTGAAGAAGATCGCGGATACCGTATCGATCCCGGTCCTTCGCAAGGACTTTACGATCGATCCCTACATGATCTATCAGGCAAAGGTGCTCGGCGCGTCTGCTGTTCTGCTGATCTGCGCGATCCTCGATGAGAAGAAGCTGAAGGCGTACCAGGAACTTGCCTGGTCACTCGGCCTGTCGGCTCTGGTTGAGGCACACGACGAGGAAGAGATCAGGATGGCGGCATCCGTTGGTGCCAGGATCATCGGTGTGAACAACCGGAATCTCAAGGACTTTACCGTTGATATCGACAATTCCGTCCGGCTTCGCGATAGGATTCCGAAGGATGTGATCTACGTCTCGGAGAGCGGGATCCGGACGCCGGAGGATGTCGGCCGTTTGTACGCGAACGGGACCGATGCGGTACTGATCGGCGAGACGCTGATGCGAAGTGAAGATAAGAAAGCGGAGCTCGAACGGCTGAAGAGCCTCTGCCGTGATTGATACAGGTACAGGTATGAATAATACAAAAATCAAGATCTGCGGTCTTCGTACAGAAGAAGATATCCGGATCGTAAATACATATCGACCGGATTTTGCGGGCTTTATCCTTGCACCGCCGTTTAAGCGGTACGTGCCGAAGGAAAAGGCGGCGCAGCTCAGAACCTTACTGGATCCCGCGATCCGCGCGGTCGGCGTTTTTGTCGATCAGGAACCGGAAACGGCAGCCGGGTACGCGGCGGACGGCATTATTCAGGCGATCCAGCTGCACGGAGGCGAGGATGAACAATACATCCATACGCTTCGGAAGATCCTGGTATTCAAGGGGATCACGGTGCCGATCATCAAGGCGTTCAAAGTAAGAAACGAAGCGGACATTGTCCGGGCGCGGGGCTCGGCTGCCGATTACGTTCTCCTTGATAACGGGGCGGGGACGGGAGAGACTTTCGACTGGAGTCTGATCCGGGATATCGGGCGTCCGTTTTTGCTGGCGGGAGGCTTAAAGCCGGAAAACGTGGAAGACGCGGTCAGGCGGTTCCGGCCGTTTGCCGTCGATATCAGCAGCGGCGTGGAGACCGACGGACACAAGGATGCGGCAAAGGTCGCACAATGTATAGATAAAGTAAGAAATTTGCAGGAGGATTGAACATGTCAAAGGGAAGATTTGGAGAGTTTGGCGGGCAGTATATTCCGGAAACTCTGATGAATGAGCTGATCCGTCTGGAGGAGGCTTATGAGCATTACAGCAAGGATCCGGAATTTATTGCGGAACTGGATGATCTGATGCGGAACTACGCGGGACGTCCGTCCATGCTTTACTACGCGAAGAAGATGACCGAGGACCTGGGCGGCGCGAAGATCTATCTGAAGAGAGAAGATCTGAATCACACGGGCGCACACAAGATCAATAACTGTCTGGGACAGGTGCTCCTGGCAAAGAAGATGGGAAAGACCCGCGTGATCGCGGAGACAGGCGCCGGACAGCACGGCGTGGCAACGGCAACCGTTGCGGCACTGCTCGGCATGGAGTGCGAAGTCTTCATGGGCGAAAAGGACTGCCAGAGGCAGAAACTGAATGTATACCGCATGGAACTTCTCGGCGCGAAGGTACATCATGTAAAGTCCGGCTCGCAGGTTCTGAAGGATGCCGTCAACGAAGCGATGCGTGAGTGGGTAAGCCGTGTGGCCGATACGCATTACGTGCTCGGTTCCGTCATGGGACCGCATCCGTTCCCGACGATCGTTCGTGATTTCCAGGCGGTCATCTCCAAAGAGGCCAGAGAGCAGATCCTCGAGAAAGAGGGCAAGCTTCCGGATGCGGTTCTTGCCTGTGTCGGAGGCGGAAGCAACGCGATAGGCATGTTCTACAACTTTATTCCGGATGAATCGGTAAAACTGATCGGCTGTGAGGCAGCGGGCAGAGGCATCGACTCCGGCGAGACGGCGGCAACGATCGCAACGGGCAAGCTGGGCGTTTTTCACGGCATGAAATCGCTGTTCTGCCAGAACGAGTACGGCCAGATCGATGAAGTATATTCCATTTCTGCAGGACTCGACTATCCGGGAATCGGACCGGAGCACGCGTACCTGCACAGCATCGGCCGTGCGGAGTATGTGGCGGTCACGGATGATGAGGCTGTCGATGCCTTTGAATATCTGTCCCGCACCGAGGGGGTCATCCCCGCGATCGAAAGCGCGCATGCGGTTGCCTACGCCAGAAAGCTTGCGCCGACGATGAGCAAGGATCAGATCATGATCATCTGCCTGTCCGGGCGCGGCGATAAGGATGTGGCGGCAATCGCAAAATATCGCGGTGTCGATATCGAAGAGTAAGGGAGGAAGAGCAGTCATGAGCAAAACTATCGCTGACGCATTTAAGAACGGCAAGGCGTTTATTCCGTTTATTACAGCCGGAGATCCGAGCATTGAGAAAACAAAGGAGTTCATCCTCGCGATGGAGAAGGCGGGCGCGGATCTGATCGAGATCGGTATTCCTTTTTCCGATCCGATCGCCGAGGGTGTTGTGATCCAGGAGGCGGATATCCGCTCCCTTGCGAACGGCACGACGACCGATGATGTATTCCGGATGGTCGGGGAGCTTCGGGAAGTGACCGACATGCCGCTCGTTTTTATGACCTACCTGAATATCGTATTTTATTACGGATATGAGAAGTTTTTCGCGAATTGCGAGAAGGTCGGAATCAGCGGAATCATCATTCCGGATATGCCTTATGAAGAGAAGGGAGAGTGTGAGAAGATCGCGGCGGCCCACGGCGTTGAGGTCGTATCGATGATCGCGCCGACCTCCGAGGAGAGAATCAAAATGATCGCGGAACAGGCAAAAGGATTCCTGTATGTGGTTTCCTCTCTCGGTGTAACGGGCGTCCGCTCGGAGATCAAGACCGATCTGGCAACGATCCTCTCACATATTAAGGAAGTGACAGATACACCGGCAGCCATCGGCTTTGGCATCAACACGCCGGAGCAGGCGAAGAAGATGAGCGAGATCGCGGACGGTGTCATCGTCGGAAGCGCGATCGTCAGGATCGTCGCGAAGTACGGCGATGAGGCGACCCCGTATATCGAGGAGTATGTGAAGAGCATGAAAGACGCGATCCGCTGAGTGCTGCGGATAGAAGAAGGCGGTTCTTTACCGCCTTCTTTTTTTGTGCTAAACTGACAGCGATGCAGGAACGTGCATAAACGTGCATAAGAGAGGAACATTTATGTTAGATGTTTGTTTACTGGGGACGGGTGGCATGATGCCGCTTCCGAAGCGATGGCTCACTTCTCTCCTTACCAGATATAACGGCAGCAGCCTTCTCATTGACTGCGGAGAGGGTACGCAGATCACACTGAAGGATCACGGCTGGTCATTCAAGTCGATCGATGTCATCTGCTTTACGCATTTTCATGCGGATCATATCAGCGGACTTCCGGGGATCCTTCTGGCGATGGCCAATGCGGACCGGACGGATCCGCTCACGATGATCGGGCCGAAGGGTCTCGGACGCGTTGTGGCGGGACTTCGCGTGATCGCGCCGGAACTTCCCTTTGAGATCCGCCTCATCGAGATCGAGGGGCAGGAGCAGGCCTTTGAACGGAACGGCTACCGGATCACCGCATTCCGTGTGCAGCACAACATGATCTGCTACGGCTATACGCTGGAGATCCTTCGCGGCGGAAAATTTCATGCGGAGAAAGCGAAGGCCGCCGGTATTCCGCTGAAGTTCTGGAATCCGCTGCAGAAGGGAAATGTGGTCACTGACCAGGAAACCGGTATCACCTATACGCCGGACATGGTTCTCGGGGAAGCGCGGAAAGGGCTGAAAGTCACGTATTGTACGGATTCGCGGCCGGTTCCTTCTATTATTGCGCATGCGAAAGCCGCAGATCTGTTGATCTGCGAAGGCATGTACGGCGATGAAGAAAAGGACGAAAAGGCTCGCGAGCACAAGCATATGACGATGTACGAGGCGGCTGAGATCGGCGCCGCGGCAGAGCCGGCCGGGATGTGGCTCACACATTATTCTCCGTCGATGATGCACCCCGAGTGGTATATCAAGGATGTCCGGAAAATCTTTCCGCGCTGCGAACTCGGTACCGACGGAAAGTACGTGGAATTGAATTTTGAAGAGGATTGAATCGATCAGATTGAATCGGAGAGGATCAATGATGGCTGACACACTTATTCTTGCAATTGAAAGCTCCTGTGACGAGACTGCCGCTTCGGTCGTGAAAAACGGCCGCACCGTTTTGTCCAACGTGATCTCATCGCAGATCGATCTCCACACCCTTTACGGCGGTGTCGTTCCGGAGATCGCTTCGAGAAAACATATTGAAAAGATCAATCAGGTCATTACCATGGCTCTCGAATCGGCCGGCGTGACGCTGGATGATCTCGACGCGATCGGTGTGACCTACGGGCCGGGCCTTGTTGGCGCACTTCTGGTAGGTGTTGCGGAAGCGAAGGCGATCGCCTACGCGAAGAAGCTTCCGTTGATCGGCGTCCATCATATCGAGGGCCATGTGTCGGCAAACTATATCGAGCACCCGGATCTGGAACCGCCGTTCATGTGTGAGATCATTTCGGGCGGACATACACATCTGGTCATTGTAAAGGATTACGGAGAGTTCGAGATCCTAGGTCGCACCAGAGATGACGCGGCGGGAGAAGCCTTCGATAAGGTGGCGCGTGCCATCGGCCTCGGCTACCCGGGCGGCCCGAAGATCGACCGGGTCTCCAAAGAGGGCGATCCTCACGCGATCGTTTTTCCGAGAGCGCATGTGCTTCAGTCGGCAAAAACGACGAACACCTACGCGCGCGGTGTGCAGACGACGGGGGATTATGACTTCAGCTTCAGCGGCCTGAAATCGGCCGTTCTGAACTATCTGAATAAGTGCAGCATGACAGGCGAACAGTGGAATCAGGCGGATGTGGCTGCCTCCTTCCAGCAGGCGGCCGTCGATGTGCTTGTGGAAACGGCTATGCGCGGTGTGCGCGACTACGGCGTGAAGAAATTTGCAATTGCCGGCGGCGTTGCGTCCAATTCCGCTCTTCGCAGCGCCATGAAAAAAGCCTGTGAGGAGAACGGGGTGGCGTTTTATTATCCGTCACCGATCTACTGCACGGATAACGCTGCCATGATCGGCGTGGCGGCATATTACGAGTACCTGCGGGGCACCCGCCACGGCTGGGATCTGAACGCGGTTCCGAATCTGAAGCTCGGTGAGCGATAACATACAGATGTGACGGAACGTTCCGGGCAATCGCCGGACGAGCGGAGCCGGCAGATCGTTCCGGAATCCCGGTTCGGATAATTCATGTGGCGAACGTGCGACAAGGAAAAGGGGTGCGGCATGGGGAAGAGCGAAAAGTGCGCAGCCGTTATTGTGGCTGCGGGATCCGGAAAGCGCATGGGCACAAAGATCAGCAAGCAGTTTCTGGAACTGAAGGGAAAACCGATCCTGGCCCATACGCTCGACGTTTTTCAGAAAGCGGAGCGAATCGATGATATCTGCCTGATCGTATCCGCCGACCAGGTGGAATATGTCCGGAAGGAGATCGTGGAGCAATACGGATTCACCAAAGTTTCCAAAGTCATTTCCGGTGGAGCGGAGCGGTATGATTCCGTCTACAGGGGACTCTGCGCGTGTGAAGATGCGGACTTCGTCTATATTCATGACGGGGTGCGTCCCTTTGTCACAGAGGAGATCATCGAAGAGGGGTACAGGGCTGTTCGGGATCACGGTGCCGCGATCTGCGGGATGCCCTCGAAGGATACGATCAAGGTGACGGACGATGAGGGGAAAGTGGTGGATACGCCGCCGCGTTCCCGTGTATGGAACGTACAGACGCCGCAGATCTTTGCATACAGCCTTATCAGGCAGGCATATGATGCCCTGCAGAACGGCGACAAGACCGGAATCACCGATGACGCGATGGTTCTTGAGGCGATGGGCACGGATCCCGTGTACATGTTCCGCGGCAGCTATCGCAATATCAAGATAACAACGCCGGAGGATCTGCAGATCGCCGAAAAGTTCCTGGAGGAAGAGGATTGAAAAATTATCTCCCTTATGATATAGTATTAGGCGTCGCGTGAATTATGCGGCGCATATTTGCAGAGGTATCGAAGTGGTCATAACGAGGCGGTCTTGAAAACCGTTTGTCCGCAAGGGCGCATGGGTTCGAATCCCATCCTCTGCGCTTCACTGGAAGAACTCATCACCGGTTACGGAGATGAGTTCTTTTTTTTGCAAAAACGGACCCTTTCTGAAAAAATATCCGCCTATCCGGAAAAGCAATTTGTCATTCATGTTGCAGTAACAGATACACGAATTGAAGAGCAGATATGAAAAAGTGCACAATCAGGCTGCATGGACGGAGGCAGAATATGTGGTCAGGCCATGCGCTTCACACAAGATGTTGTGAGCAATAAAAGACTTAGAAAAAAAGTGGAAAAAAGTTGAAAATACCTCTTGTCAAACAAATATCTGTGTGATAAGATACCATTTGTTCGCCGATGAAACGGCAACAACAACTGAATGAAGAGCAGAAAACTGTGTGCCGGTCATTTACATAGATGACAAAAGAGGGCTTCAGCAAAGCTGCCTATATTATTCAGCCACACTGTGGAGATGTACCCAAGCTGGCCGAAGGGGCTCCCCTGGAAAGGGAGTAGGTCGTTAACGCGGCGCAAGAGTTCAAATCTCTTCATCTCCGTTCGATATCCACCGGATATCAAAGAACATTGACAACTGAACAGTGAAACACATCCTCGAAAAATTCAAATTAAATTTGAGTTTGTCGAATAGACAACCTTTAACAGTAATCAAGGGATGAATTAGCCAAGTGTTAATTCTGAACGAATCAACTTTTTTTATGAGAGTTTGATCCTGGCTCAGGATGAACGCTGGCGGCGTGCTTAACACATGCAAGTCGAGCGAAGCACTTGAATGGATTTCTTCGGATTGAAGTTCTTGTGACTTAGCGGCGGACGGGTGAGTAACGCGTGGGAAACCTGCCTCATATCGGGGGATAACAGTTGGAAACGACTGCTAATACCGCATAAGCGCACAGTACCG
>Ga0326513_10000261_pt1 | contig 42474 bp, 73 predicted proteins | sample 2_2465_0518_D_FD_203654 | JGI IMG/M metagenome (GOLD analysis project Ga0326513, IMG submission 203654) | Bovine rumen microbial communities from UC Davis, California, United States - 2_2465_0518 | ecosystem: Host-associated > Mammals > Digestive system > Stomach > Rumen | place: USA... | reverse complement strand
GATAAACGCACCGATAGAAACGTACTTACAGAAACCACTTTGATAATTAGGGATAGACGTGTTCATAGTTGCGTACTGTCCTTGAAATGTTGAGTAGATACCGCCTGCAGTTATCGGAGCAGTTGAACCACTTGTTACGGAAGAGGTAAGGTCAGCAGTATAAATAACAGGAAATTGTTTCATTGTGGCATAACCACTAGGTAAAGCACTAACTGTACTTATTTCTGTTATTTCTGCACCGTCTAATCCGTTGAACACTAATTTTGCTCCAACATCCGCAGGATAATTCAAGATACCCACATAAAGACTTATACTTTTACTGTCATTGACTAAATAATAAAGTCCCGTGAGCCATCCTGCGCTTCTGTAATTATGTTGTGCGGTAACAAGATATTCCCCATCATTTGCGCTAATAAAAAACCGTATATTGTCTGAACGCACTTGAAAATCTATTTCTGTAAATTTCCCATAACTAGCCGCTATAAACGGTACAGAAACATCAATTTTGACGATTGCAGAAGCAGAACCGCCAATAGATAATGTTTTTTCGGTTTTAGAAATTTCACTCTCCGTCACCAACTGATTCTCCGCACTCGCCCCACTCGGTATCTTCTCTTTAATTTCCGCAATTCCCTCTTTGTTGCGTGTTATTTGTTCCTCGTCAGCAAGTAGGTTGGCATCCGTCATGAGTTTAAATGCTTGCCACTTATAAATTGCAGACATATCCCTTGTAGTATTCTCATCATTTACTGTGTAAAAACGAGTAGTGAATCCATCCTTAGACCTAGTGACAGCATAAAATACTTCTGCCCAATCGCCATTCACCGGATTCAGAATAACAACATAATCTGAATCAGGCATTTCACTCTGAAAAGTAACTGATACTGATGTGTTATTGCTCCCCTCTGCTATATCATATGTGGCAGTTCCACTCTGATATAAACTCACGCTTGGCACAAGCTCCCCTGTCACATTCTTTACCGTTGCGCTCGTCCTTCCGTTTTCGTCCTCTATCTCGATTATTGCACCGTCAGAGGTTTGCGTGACCGTAGCGGATGGGGAAAAGCCTTTCGCCCCTGTTTCGCCCTTTGCACCTGTTTCCCCTGTCTCTCCCTTTTCACCGTTCTTGATGGTGACGGTACTTGAGGAATCCTTATTCTGGATTGTCAGCTTGATATTCCCCTGTTCTGTGACTTCGGTTGCTATGGATGGGGAAAATCCGTCATTTCCATCTTCGCCCTTATCCCCTCTGTCGCCTTTATCGCCCTTTACTCCGGCGATTGCACCATTGTTATACCAGACAGAATCTTCTGAAAGCCATGTATAAAGGTCGGGAGACGTGCCTAAGCCGACAAAATACGCATCCCCTGCATTGCCTGTCGGATGGGCGGTAATCAAGCCCTCGTAGGTTGGATAAGCTGCCTTTATTTCAAAAGATTTACCATCTGCACCATCTGCGCCATTGTGACCGTCTGCGCCTGCTTCTCCCTTTTCGCCTGTATCGCCTTTTGGCAGTACTAAGTCAAGATACTGCGTGCCATTTTCGGTTCGGACGGTTGCGGATGGGCTTTCTCCGCTCGTTACATTGCCAATCTCAATAGCAGCGTCTTTTCCATCCTCACCCTTTGCACCTGTCGCACCGGTCGCTCCGGTTTCACCCTGTAAGCCTTTTTCGCCCCTGTCTCCTTTATCTCCTTTATCTCCCTTGTCGCCTTTATCTCCCTTGATTGCTCCTGCGCCCTGCATGGTCTTTTTGATTAAACCGTAGCTTGCGCCAAATGTCTCTGTATCTAGCATTGTTCGTCCTCCTCTATGTATAAGTCTTTGTGTGACAACCTATATCTAGCATAAAAAACGCTCCTCGCCCAATCGTCTATAATCGTGTGCTGCTGCTGATACATTACCTTGCTTTCCAGACTTCCGTTGTCATAAAGTTCTATTTTGCAATGTAGGAGTTCGTGAATTAAGGTCAGTTCTTGCGGTTGTTTAAACCATAAATCGGACGGCAAACCCTTTGCGATTGTAATTTTTGCACATTTTTCTTCAAAGATGCTTTCGCATTCTCCGGCATTTTCGGAATTGCTACATTTCCCTAAACTGTAAAGGATTTTCCAATCCTGCAAACCTAAAAGATTGATGTAATATTCAGCACATTCTTTTATTTGATTTACGCTTTCAAATTCGTTGATATACTCCATTTAGTCCTCCTTATAACCAATTCCACGTACCGTTCGACTTTAAAAAGCCCACTTCTCCGTCTGCGGTCATTGCAGAAGAGCCCCAGTCAATCGTATAATCCTTTGGAAATTCCAAGATATCCGCTTCCGTAGCGTTCTCCACGTCTGACTTGCTGTCAGCAAACAGAGATACCACGGCTTTCATGGTCTTTATATTCTTCACGGTTTTTGACGTATCTGTTACTTTTACCATATCGCTACCCCCTTGACAAATTCTATATTATCCTTTATTATGACATATGTGAATCATTATTTCAATAAAAACTTTCACCCACTATTAAGGCAGACAATTGTACCTCGGTCTGCCTTTTTTATTGTCCTCGCTTTCTCCAAACCTTTTCCATACTATACCTACAGCAATCTATAGAATGGTTATTTTCGTCCGGCAGTTCGCCTGTTGGCTCTCCGTCTGGGGTTAATATATATTCATATTGACTAAACTCTTCCCACGTCTTAGGACATCTCATAGGGTCTATATATATGTGATTGAGTGATTGCAGCCACTTAATCCCATACCTGACAGAATCCGCTCCTTTCTGCGCCGGATGGCAGTTAAGCCCAAATGCTCTATAATCCGCAATACTCTTCGGTTCTGCGGAATCGGCGGTAATACGGTCATGTTTCGTCAGAAAGCGTGTCTTTTTAAGGTGTTCCGCTGTCTTTTCATTGCTCATCTTATTAACCCGGTACTCGTCAAAGATATAAAGGTCATGTTTCCGGCTGTCATAGTACATCTGCCCGAAGTGGAACGGGTCCGGGTACCATCCCCAGTCAATGCCTCTGTATATCCACTCCCATGAGTTAATCATATCGTCCGTCATTGCAAGGGTCTCCACATTGTCAAACACCTCACTTCCAAGCCCTACCGGAACCCCCAGGTATTCATGCTCATAGGCTCGTTTGTTCATCTTTTTGAGCCATTCCGCATCATCCAAAAACTGCTGTCCTAGCCATTCCGGCGGTATCTGTAGATATGTCGTTTCAGACACATAAGCATCCGGCCGAAGCCTATCTTCTTCTATCTGCTTATTCGCCCAGTTCGTCTTGCTTTTCGGGGGGTTCATGGAGCGGAAAATAACAAATTTATCCCCACCACGAAGGACGGACTGCTGCACGGTTCGTATTTCCTCTGCACCATTAAATTCGTCAAATTCTTCAAACCAAAGGAATTTTATATATCCCTTTGATACTTTGATAGATTTACTCTTTTTCGCCTTGTCTAGCCCCTTGAATATAATCCTCTGCCCTGTTGGCTTATACGTGCATCTATATGGGCTTGTGGTGCAATGGAACTCATCATTTAACCCTAATTTATCTATCGCCCAGATAATCTGCTCATACACGCTATCCCCGATTGTTTCGCCGACTTTTCGGTAAATGACCGCATTGGCATTCACGTCTTGAACAATGCCGAGAACAATCTCTATGGATATGTCAGAAGACTTGCACGAACCTCTACCACCAACTAAATCATAGTAACTATGCTTTCCCTCTGCTATATCGTAGTGCAGATCATAGAACGGTGGTGCTATGCAGTCTGTCAATCTAACCATCTAAAACCCTCCTAACAAAAAAGACACCGTTAAGTGTCCTTTTTAAAAAACTAGAGAGGTGAGGATTTGAACCTCACAGCATACCTGCGGTTTCCCATTGCGACAGCTTACAAAGACGGTCTCGAACCGTAATCGCAGGTCATGACAAGTCGCTTTGTCGCTCCATACGCCTTTTCGGAGCTATTACTCTCTTTAATCAGCACGCACCATGTACAAGCACACAGCGGATTTCTCACCGTTTGTAAACAGACAACGTGACTTAACGCCTGTCACGTCTTGCCCTCCGTAAAGGCACAAGGTTGATTTTCACATTCTTTATATTCACATCCGCAGTTTACAAAATCCGCTCTATGCTCACTATCGCCATTGCAACAAACCCAAGTCCATTCATCGTGCCAGATGCAACCCTCACAATTATTTTCCATCGTTCACCCTCGGTATATCATTTATGATCGTAACTTTTGCTTCAACCGCTCCCACATCAACCTTTCTTTTTGCTAACTCTTGTGCCGCTTTCGTCCGTTCGGAGAGCGGGGCTTCAAGCCCGAACTGGTCTTTTTCTTCGCCACGCATAACTCGTGTAAAATACTGCATAATTTCCTTTGCATCAGCGATTGTTTCTCTGCTTTCCTTTTCCTCGGAAGTGGTTAAAGCCTTAATATATCTTGATATCCCGACGCTTTCTAATAACCTCCTGCCTTGCGTTTTCGCTGTACTCTCTTTATATCCCGCCTTAATCGCAGACTGTAGGGCGTTTCCTGTTTTGACATATTCCTCCGCAAACTTTTTCTGTCGGGGATTAAGTTTGCTTGCCGCCTCTTTCTGTGCTTTCGTCATCCATCCTTAACCCCCTCCCACATATCCGCTAATAATTCCACGCATTTAATCTGTGATGCTGTGTTAATAAGCGTTTCTTTGTCTTTTTTTATCTTATACATTTTGATAAACCTGTCCTGCTCTTCCGAGTAAAACTCCACCTGTTGTATCGTCACGATAACCCCTTTGGACTTTAGCGCAGTCTGTAGCTTGTACATCAGATTTTTCGTGCTTGCCATCAGACCACCCACTTCCCTGGATGTTTGATAATAACTTCTTTGTCACTTTCCTTTACGCATAGCTTTTTTAATGCATTTCCACAATCTTTTGCATTTGTACCCTGCGCTATATCTTCGATAACAGCGACTTTTTGTGCTGTCTTTTTGTTTATACCGTCAACTTTTAGCATTTCCGCAATTATTCCCATAATTTCACCCCTTTACATTTAGCTTATTATAACATACGTCACTCTTTTATGCAAGGACAACATTTTTCTACTAAAGTAGCAAAAAACAGAAAAGAAAATTATCAGGCATTTCACACAGATTTGACACACTGTTATGCCTTATTTTATGCAGTATGCGACTATTGTAATATTAAATTTTAACAGGGATTTATCAGGCATTTATCAGACGTTTAACAGGGCTTTATCAGAGTGACCCCCGATAAAGCCAGTAAAATCAAGGGTTTCAGAGCCTCTAAGAAAGAAAGAAATATAAGAATATATAGTGTCTATTATTATATAAGACCTTTATTATAATAAAACCTTTATTATTATATTAATAATATACTGTATTGGTAGAATATACTCTTTGATTTAAAAAAGAAATTAAAATACACCAAAAGTTCTCATTTGTCAATACCCGAAAAAAATATTTTTGACTTCGTATTTTGCCCTAGAATCCATTTTTACCCCTTTACCGTCCATTTCCCTGCCGAAACAATAAAAATCCAAATATGGGAAAAATACGCAAGCACAAAGGCATAATAAAAGCACCCCGAAAGGTGCTAAATTGTTTTTCGATCCCATTTTCTAAAATTCCGTCACAATGCAATCATCGACTAGTTCTGACCAGTTAAACACTTCGACCTTTGCTGTCTGATGAGCTACTGCCTCTGCATCTTCGCAACCATATACACCGCTATAATCTTCTTTCATAGCAGCTTCCAGTGTAGGAATACCACTGTTAAAAGCTGTGTCGTAAATGATAGCCGCTTTTCCGTTACTATCTACATATGCTATAAAATTGTAATCTTCTGTTTCACAAAAATATCTTTTCATAATCTTCACCCTTTTAACCTTTCTTTTTGATTTTATAAGCCTCGGAAGTGTCCGACCACTGTTATTCTTCCTTAACTCTGATACTATTGTAATCCTTTTTTGGTTTATTGTCAATACTTTTTTAAACTTTTTTTGATTTATTTTTCTTCTACATATTTAATGATGTTACCCGGTTGCATATCGAGAATCCTGCAAAGCTGTTCTAATGTCTTTATTCCTACCATCTCGCCTTTGCGGAATTTCTGCATAGCCGATTGGCTTATAACACTATCTCTTAGTATTTTCGTGCTGTTATAACCACTTTCCTTTAGTGTTTCTATCACGTCTATTTTATATGTAAGCATCTTATCACCTCCTTGTTGTCATTATATAAAAGTAGTCTTGATTTGTCAATAAAAAATAATCTAAAAATAATTTAATTTTATGCTTGACAATAATCTATTTTTGGATTATAATGTATTTAGAAGTTGAGAAAACAAACAATAAGGAGGAAAAAGACATGAGTAGAGCAGAGGAAACAGCAAAGAAAATGATTCAGGGGTTAAGCAATACAGAGTTATTCGACCAGTGGGAGCTTACAAGTAAAATAAACGACGAAAATATTTCGACCGTCAGAGGTTGGTTGATGGACGAAATTGAAATAAGATTCCCGGAAGCATTTGACAAGTGGCTTGACACAGATGCAGAGGACGGAACACTTAGAACATATTGCATCTAAAATTAAAAAACAACCGCTAAATTATACGCTGACCTATCGGCAGGACGGGGATAAGGAAATTGAAAAATAAGCATAACCACCAACAAAAGCGAGTAAACTCACTCGGCGAGCCGTGCGCCGTCAGTGGAACGGAAAGCCGGATAGGTGAAAAGAATGGAGGGAAAATATGACATATCAAAAAGTGAAAATGACCGACAAGAACACAGGTTTTGAAACCTACGAAGAAATCAAAGCCGAAACAAAGGAAGAAGCACTGGAGATTGCGCAGGAAGAATTTTCAGAGTGCGAGAATTTTAAGGTTGACGAAGAATAAAAAAGCCGGGTTTCCCCGGCTCTTTTTATATCGCTTTATAAAATCCTCTACCCTCTTCTTTCATCTTCTTCCGTGCTTTTGCGGCATTTTCGCTGTGGGATGTTTTTTTAAGCCTTTCTCTGCATTTTTCGCAGACTTTTAGTCCGTCAACGACCGGATCAGCGCAAAAGTAGCAGAGACCGTTCTCAAATCTAAATTCCCTTGTTATGACCCCATTTCTCCTCGCTTCGTCCGCTTTGTACTTCCTCATCCTTGCAAGGCAGAAGTTACACATCTTCCTTCCATTAGCAGGCTCCCTTTTTCGACATCTTGTGCATAGATTGCTTTTAATGCATTCTTCCGTCTTTCTTTTTCTCCACTCGCTCTGTAGTTCATACTCATGTTTTCTAAATTCATCATCTTTTCTTTTTGTGGAGTAGTAATTTGCCTTTTTCGCCTTGCATTCAAGGCAAGTCTTTTCTTCGCCAAAAAGGCGATTTTTCTTGCATGTCGGGCAAATTCCGACAGAGATATAGTAACTTCTGTTTTCTTTTCTTCTTTTGCTTTCTTTTTTTGCGCAATCCTCGCAAAGACAGTTTCCTGTGTAGTTTGGCTTTTTGCAGTTTAGGCATAAATTATTTTTTGCACAAAATTCTCTTTGCTTCTTTGCATACTGCCTTTTTAACTCTTTTTCTTTCTCTTCCGTCATTCTTCTGCCTCCAATTTGATAACATGTATCAACTCCTGCATCATCGCAACTGCTTCGCAGTCTTTCTTGTCAGGATGCTTTTTGACAAACTCGTCAATCCGATTATCCAACTTTTTAATCAGCTTTTCTGCATCAATCATTTTTTTCATAGCTTAACTACCTCCAATCTTTTTAAAACGCATTCCTCGCATAACTCCCCGTCCTCTGTTTTATACAACTTTTCAAATTCTTCACCGCAATGGTCACAGATCAATACTTGCCTGTGACGGTTCGGGCAGGTATGCCCTCTGCATGGATAAGATGGCGTGGCGCAATCAAAGCATTCGGTTATCTTTTTTATCATCCGCAAACCTCCTGTTCCACTTCTCAATTAAAAGATATTTTCTCGTATCTTCCATTCTGCAGCCGCACGACAAGCAGACAATTGTATTTTTATCCCAAAAACTATCTATATGATGCTCTTGTGGATGAAACTCTGCTTTTCCACTACAGAATGGGCAAGGTTTTAATTCCATCTGTTCATCCCTCCTCCATTCCGCAATATTCTTTAACGATTTTAATAATATCATTCATATACAATTCATCAATTTCACCCCTATTAAATTCATTATATTCTTTGATTTGCTCAATCAATCCTTCGACATATTTCAATGGACAGTCAAAAGCTCTTTTTATGATTTCATAATCTTTGGTAATTTTACATTGTCCGTTTTCACTATTATAGCAAGGGCAATCACAACAATACTCCGGCATTTCCATTCCTGTCACTATTACGCTCATTTTACACCCTCCAATAACTCTTTATTTTCGTAGATATTGCCGATAACTTCAATACTTTCATCATCCTTGAAAAGTCCGTATATTCCTGTTTTATTTTTCATGCAAAAACCAGAATCAACCCATTCCACGACGTAAGTATCGTATTCATCAAAATTTCGACCTTCCCCATAATCTTTCCCAAAATAATTTGTTTTGACAATATCCCCCTCAAATATCCGCTTTCCGTTCTTATCGCATCGTCCGGCGTATTGACCGATGGTGTCGGTGTAGATTTCATGATACTTGTCCGGGTATTCAATGATAAAATTCCCTGTCGTGTTGTTTTCTAAGCTATCATTGTGACAGTTCGCATAATATCCACACACCCACTCATTATTATCTACGGTTTTTGCACGAAAAAGTATATCTCTCATTTCTCCACTTCCTTTCCTCTCTCTTCCACCTCATCTAATAGTTGCAACACATCCACCGTATCACTGTTCAACAGCCGAAACCGTATCTGCTCGGCTAAATCTGCTTGCGCTCTTGTGTAGGTTTGCAATCGGAATTTTTCTAAATCGTTTACTGACATTTCCTCACTCTCCTTTTTAAATATTTCTTAGTTAAAAATGCCAAAATACCACGGCATATCGTTCATTTTAATCTTCTTCCAACTTATTTTTGATATACGGCTTTATTGCAGTCTCGAATACATCAACAATTTTTAGTGCATTTGATGGATAAACAAATTGTGGTGTCTCCCAGACATCACTAAAATAATCATCTTCGTCTCCATCTTCAAATCTTCTTATAAACTCTTCTGCTGTGTCTGGTTGGTCATAAACCGACATATCCTCAAAAATGCTGTCAAGCATTTCCTTTTCTTCATCATCAAAGGCTATGCTATATAGGTATTCTTTTGTTTTCTCAAAACTAAAAATGTCAGGACTTCCGTAGATTTTATTGAGTATGTAGCCACCTTCACACCTTGCCATAAGTTCAAGAAAACTCTCGCTATCCGGTGTTTCCACCCACTTGTAACCATAGTTTCCGCAATCGGAAGTTATGCTAAGTTCGTACCTGTCAAGGTTAAAGACGAATCTCGCCCACAGGCATGAACCGTAATCTTTATCTCCTTTCTCCTGCCGATATTCAAGAATCAGCATTCTAGGAGTAATTTCTTTTACTTTCATTTTATCCCTCGCTTTCTTCAAATTCTTCAAGTGGGCAAAGCCCGTCCCGTAAATCCGTTTCGCCGTATTTAATCTGTCTGCCTGTTGCCATACAGTAAGCACACACATTTTGTACCTTTAAAAGCAGTCCGCACTGTTCGCATGACTTTGGCATTTTTGGTAAAATTAACTTCGCTTTCATTTCATCACCTCCAACACTTCCCTTGCTTCTTGTTCGGTTGCAAAGGTGTTTTCTTTTTTTAGTAGAAACATTTCAAATTCCCCTTTTGTGTTGCTTTCATAAATACTTTTCAACATTTCTTCCATATCATCAGCAAGTGCATCTTTTTGTACGCATATATTGTAATCTCCTACTTCTGCAAGGAAAACGCAAGAAAGAATCCCTTTGAAGTATATTTGTGGTGAAATAGTAGGCACTTCCGCAATCCCCCAAACCCAATCACCTGATTTAAACATCATATCGCCTCCAATTCTTTTTTAAGTGCTTCAATTCTCTGCTTCTTTTGGTGGATAATCAACCGGATTTCCCAATCCTCAAATTCAACAGGAAAATCATGAATAAGGGGGTGCATACCTATATTGCTTTCTATTGCCTGCTCAACCTTGATTGTTCCACCACTTTCAATCAATTTGATTGCTTTTTCCTGTGCTTTTATCTTCCCTAAGATTTCATTTGCTTTTTCTATGTGTTCAATTTGCATCTTCTCCCTCCAATCCCTTAAAAATCTCGGTCAAGTCAATGTGTTTGCCGGTTTTTGCAAGTTTTTCATGATTTCTGACGCAAAAAGCCCCTGTGCTTAAACTCATGCAATGCGCTGTTTTTTCTTTATTCCATGTGACAACAAAATCACCCACCAAATCATCAACTCTCACCACATCCCCGACCTTAATTTCCTGCTTTTCTTCCCATGCTTTCAGCTTGTCAATAGCTTCTTGAGGAGTGTTACTTTTCATCACTGCGTAAGGAGTTGCTCCGAAAATTTTCTCTATAGTTTCAAAATCAATTCCACCATCATCCGGATTCAGACAGATTTTCTTCGCAACCTTCCACGCATCAGACAAGCCTTTTTCGTAGCCTGCATCTGATGGAACATATTTTTCTAACAAATTTAAAGTTTCTTCTCTTACAGCCAAAGGACTAAATCCCTTTACGCCCCATACATTACTTTGTGAAAAACCGTCAGCTCCACAACTTTCTTCAATCTCGATGATAAACTTATCTCCTACTTTATACATCTTCATTTCTCCTATTCTTTCTTCCATCTAAAAATGTACTAAAAACTGTCAACTTTCCAACACCATCATTATCCCACCATACCGCACCCCACATGGGAGATAACTCGATTTTTCTTTGCTTTGCTTCTTCGCAAATTCGATTCAGTGCGTCAATAAAATCTTTCTGATTTTCCATTGACTTTCCGACGATAAAGCGGTAGCTCATGCGGTAGCCATATTGCGGTACATGCTCCCACACCGACCATTCCGCTTTTCTCGTTTTGAGATTAAACCTCTTTGCAAGCTGATTTAATTCGTCATAAATGCGGTTTATGTCAGAATCCCATGAAAACTGCTTTTCTTCGCACAGAAAATCATCAATCGTCATTTGACCTATCATCTTCATACACCACCTTATAACCATGCTTCTTTGCATACTCCAACTCCATCATAGCCCCTTTAGACCGCTCATAGCCCTTTAGCATATAGATACTGTCGCATAGGCTCAAAAGAGCCATGCAGACGGTCATATATTCGCTGTGGTATAATTCTGGCAACATTGCAGATACATTTGCAGGATTTATGATTTCTTCATATCCAAAATTCCACAAATCTTCTTCCGCTCTATTAAAACGCTTCATATATTCTTCTTCTGTAATCCCTGTTATTCCTCCACTTATATAAATCATTCCGCTGCCTCCAAAAAATCAAATAGTGTAGGTGCTTCTATCTCGTTTTCAGTTGCTTGCAGATACATTAAAGCATCCTTGAAATAATCTTCATTAAGTTCGCACATCAAGCCTTTTCTCCCCATTTTTAACGCTGTCATAGGAACAGTTCCAAGACCGCCAAATGGGTCATAAACTAAATCGCCTTTGTTTGAATAACGCTCTATGATACGCTCAACTATTTCAAATTGGAGAGGGCAGACATGAAGTTGCGCCCTGCGTCTGCTTTGGTTTGTATTTAGCGTTTTCATGCGATTTATATCATCCCAAACATTCCCATCTACAGAAGCCGGCGCAAGCGTCATAAATGTTTTGCTGATACCGCCTAGCTTTTCTAATTCTTCTGACAGGTCAATATGTTTGCGATAATCGTAGATGTGTTGTTGACTAAATTCATGAAACTTTTCCATCCGTGCCGACATATTCATGTCATATAATTCTTGTGCTGATATAGGTCTATCACCACTATTTCTCCAAAAAGCATGAGCATCAATCTGCCATCTCGAAAGAGAATATTCTTCTTTGTCTTTTATGACCGGAACATCTGCATAGGCTTTTGTTGTATCGGTAGGAAGTTTTCTGAAAAGCAAGATATATTCTGGGCATCCTACACCCATTTTAGAGCCATCTTTACACTGCTCTGTATATCCTAATCGGTAAGTCTGATTATTTTCCCTTACTACATCTGTAACCACTGTAATCATGCCAAAATATTGAAAGCCATGCTTCATGTAGTGGCTGATGCAATCTGCGTGAAATGGTTCAATCGTTGGCATTCCTGTGCCTGTCGCATTCCCAAATAAAACCCTGTCTTTTACATGAATAGCCGCCACCCTGCCCGGTTTTAGTACCCTTAAAAGCTCCGGTGTCAAAAAGTCCATCTGTTTAAAAAATTCATCACCATTCTCATTACATCCAAAATCATTATAAGAAAGCGAGTATTCGTAATGATTTCCAAATGGGATTGATGTATGAATCAAATCCACACTGTTATCCGACATATTTCTTGTATGCTCTACGCAATCTGCATTGTAGGCAGCATAATTTTTTCCTTTTACTTCCACTTCTTCACACCCCATCTTTCTGTTTAACCTCTCGAAACGGTTTTTATTGTTTAAGCCATACTTTTTAACGATCTCAACCATCTTTGCAACCATTTTATCATGTCGTTTCCACTTCTCCAAAAGAGTATCTTTTATCTCTCTTTCAGATTCCATATAGATAATGTCAATAGTCACCTTTTCCTCTTGCAAAAATCGGTAGCATCTGTGAATTGCTTGCAAAAAATCGTTTGCTTCATAGTCAATCCCGACAAATATCTCCCTGTGGCAGAACCTTTGAAAATTACAGCCGGAGCCGGAAAGAGATTTCTTTGTGGCAAATAATCTTGTCTTTCCCTCTGAAAAGTCAATCACACGCTTTTCCCTTTCCTCATAGTCGAGATTGCCCCATATTGAAACTACTCCCGGTATTGTCCTTTCTATCTCGTGTCGTTCTGCTTCTCTGTCATGCCAAATAACAAAATGGTCATCAGGGCTTTTGTCTATGATTTCCTTTGCTTTGGCAACCCTCTGTTCTATCGTAGTTCCTTTTATGTGAGCTGCTTCTTTCAACCCCGCCCCAGCTTCTGTAAATAGTGAATATTGCCCGTCTCTATCCGTCTCTTTCCCATAATCTACAGGTATCTCGTGCCACCTTACTTCTAATTCCGGCAACTTATACCCATCATCCGAATAGTCAGGATTTAAGTCGGATGGCATTGTACAGAATAAAGCCCACGATGACATCCACAGCCAAAACTCTTCTTCTCTATTTGGATATAAAGTAAGGTTATTTGCTTTCGTGCTGTCTCTTTGAAAAAACCTTGTAAGTGCTTGACCAGTCGGCATGACCTCTAAATATCCGGCATAGTGTATTAACTCCTTGTATCTGTTAGGCGATGGTGTGGCAGTCGCAACCATCTTGTAAGGTATTCCTTTGAATTTATCTAAGAAAGTTTGATAGGTTTTACTTCCAAAACTCCTAAGTACGCTTGCTTCATCGAGAGATGTTGCAATAAAATATTTAGGTTCAATGTCTCCATCCCTGACACGCTCATAGTTCGTTATCACTATATCCGTTTTGGAATTATAAACCTCTTCCATCGTCCGCACATATTCCGGTGCATCATATCCCAAAACTTTAACCGCATCTCTTGTAAATTCCTGCTTAACTCCAAGTGGGCAAACAAGCAAGGCTTTTCCTTTTCCATCTTGCTTTAAAACTTGATAAAGAAACTCTAATTCTTGAACTGACTTTCCAAGCCCGTAGCTTTCAAACAAAGCCCTTTTACCACCTTTTAAAGCCCACGCAACAGCATCTTTCTGATGCGGTTTTAACGCCGGATTTAATTTTTCTTTATTAACCTCAAACCCTGTTTCCTTTGCAATATCAATTTTAGTTCTCAAAAATTCTAAATATTCCATTTCTCTTTAGAGGCAAATCATGATTTATTGTCCGGACAAATCCCCTGCCTCCTTTCTTTTTATGCAAATGGCAATCCATCGAAGTTTTCTGCATCCACAAATCCATCATTGCTTGCGTTTCTGTTTTCTGGTGGCGGTGCAGGCGAAAAATCGTCTGATTGCCTGTTTTGTTCACTCGCTGCCTTACTTTCGCAAAATTCGTGATTTTCCACCACTATATCCGTTGTATATACTTTTCTTCCGTCTTTTTCATAACTTCCAGATTGAATCCTACCTTCAACTGCAATTTTCATGCCCTTGTGCAGATATTTTTCCGCAAACTCACCCTGCTTGCCAAATGCCACACAGTTGATAAAATCTGCTGTCTGCTCACCCTCTCTCTTAAATCTGCGGTCAATAGCAAGCGTGTATCTTGCTACCGCTGTCTGATTTTCTCCGGTTGTGTACCGGATTTCCGGATCACGAACTAATCTGCCAATTCCGATAAATCTATTCATGATTCTTTGACCTCCTTCTTAATTCTCTTTCGCAAGCCTTAATCCTCCCCTTATGCATCCCATCACTTGCTTTCATAAAGTTTATTGCGCTCCTGATTTTATCTGCACTTGCACTTCGCAAAACAGAAACAAAATTTAAGTCCGTTGCAGGAAGTGTTACAAGTGCGTGTACCGTGTCGTTCATAACATTAACTCCTTTCCTCAATCTCCATATCCATAAAGCTTTCAATCTGTCGTTCCATTTCCTCAACCCTGCCCTGCTTAAATTCAATCACGCTTTCCATATGCTCTTTCTCTTTCGCAAAATAACTCTGAAACGCTTCTCTTGCCCCTTTGTCGTTTCTCTCCTTGAACATCACCGCTTTTCTGTACATTCCGACTACCCGACCGATATTGTCTTTCGGTAGATGGCTCATAGCAATGTATGGAAACGACTTGTCAGGAGTGTATCTGCCCGGTGTTTCCTTGCATTTCACAAGTCTGTGAATGATGTTGTTTTTATGTTCATCAAAGTAATATAAATGTAAATCCATATCACACCTCCATTTCTTCATCCCTCGGAAAACAAAAACATTTTCTTTCTGCTTTGTATGCGTTTCTTATCATCCCCATAACGATTCTTGCCTTTTCTTCGGTGCTGTATTTTGCCAGCGTCCAATGACCGTCAAAACCATCAACACCGTATCCGATTATTTTTGTTTTGTCTTTTTTATTTAATTCTACGACAATTCTTTCATACGGTATATCTGATTCACCATATTGACTAATCAGCCTCATTTTTACACCTCCCTCACTCTGATGCCATGCACCCACAGCATCAGTTTTCTTTTAATCTTAAATACTGCATATGCGCCACCACCTCGATACCCCTTGACATCCTCGACCACCGTTTTTCCGTTTTCTTCATAGACAAAATCCGCAATATAGGTAATCGGACGTTCTATCAGCTTTTTCTTTTTCTCACCTTTATGCACGCCTCGTGTGTATGTTTCTCCTGTTTCCTCATATTGCGATGGTATCAAGGGGAATTTTACCTGTAGTTGTAAATTTTTGATTTTGCCTGCCATTTCAAGCAATTTCAATTCCTGATACCGCTTCGCTTCTTTTGCAGAATCAAAGGAAATGCCGTCTATGATGGTCTTTTTTGAGTTGTATTTACTCATCCAAGCCTCCTTTAACTTCCATGAATTGAGAGGCTAGATTTGTATTTATATCCTCTAAATCCCTAAAATGTGAACCGTGAACACCTACAAATATTCCATTTTCAACGGTATAGACAACTCCTTGCTTGAATACACCATGCCCCTCAACGCAAAACAGCTTCGCATTGTATGACGGTTCGATGTAGGGTTCTAATTCTCCGATAAACTCTGTCATTTCACAGCTTTTGCATTTGATTGTGACCTGATTATATATATCCACCTTTTTGACCACACCAATGAAGTTATTTCTTGTCACTTTTACCTTATCCCCCACCTTAAACGGACAAAGTACCTCCGCAAAAGCCTGTCTGCTTGCATTTTCAAAATCTCCCTCTGTCGTGACTGTCTTATCTCCGTAAGTTGCTGTTGCACCTGTCGGGGTTTTGGTAATGACGATCTTCTCGGAGAAGTCAATTCCGGTAAATTCAGATGGGGTAATCTCTACCGTATTATTACTATGAAAGCTTTGTTTACTGTTATCCCATCCTAATTCATCGTTTTGTATATACAATCCGCATGGTTTTTTACCAAAAAAACCAATATATGTAGGCTCTGTAGGTTTCTCTCTGCCACTTTTCCACACATACCCCTCTTTCTCCAATTCCTCCAAAACCGCCTGTTTTTCTTCCTCGGTTTCGCACCAGATTTTGAACTCGGCAGGACGGAGCATTTCAGAAGTCCAATGATACCTGGAATTTCCAAGCCTATACTCGGAGCATAATTCTGTTTCAACCTTTGCAACCTTTACAACTTTTCCCTTGTATTTTTCCATTTCGCTTATAAAAATATTGCTTCCGTATCTTTTTTCAACCAGTAAATCCCCTCTAACCCTCACCTTATCTCCAACTTTATATTTCATTTGCAAGCCTCCTTTAAAATTTCAATAGATTCAGCAAAACCCTCATCTTTACCAACACGATACCATTCTTCTTCTCTGTGATTCTCAAAGCAATATGGCTCTGTTTCGCCCGCAATCCTATCGCACATTCCATCCACCGCTTCATCCACCTTGCAGAGGGTGTAGCCGTTCCTTAACGCCTCCCTAACAGCCTTAAACGCTTTATCATATCTCCCATCAAAAATATCTAATTGTTCATTTTTGATTATTTCTACCGCTTCTTTAATCTCCATTTTTATCCTCCTTGTACGTATCTATAATTGTTGGTGCTTCGTGTATCGCCATTTTCACATAATGTACGCCATATTTAACCTCAAAGTTATCAGCATCATTGTCAGGCACTATTTCGCCTTTTTGATTTATAAATAACTTTTTAAATAAATTGGTTGCATCAATCAGCCGCCCGTGCCCTTCCGGGAGAGGAATGCCATTTTTAATTGCTTTCTCAACCTCTATGACTTGCTTTACTGTCAAAGAGCCAAATTCCTTGCAGTCCCTATGTATTGCGTCTTTTATATCAATCACTATTTGCATTTTCACCGCCTCCATTAAATGTTGCTATCTGTAGCATTGCAATCATATTTTCCGCTACTGTTTTGATTGTATCGTCCGGCTCCATTTCATTCTCTATCGCATAATTTCGAATCTGAAATATTATATTCACCAAAAAATCTCTATCGGATTCTTCTTTATTTTTCATTTCCACCCTCCATTTCTTTCAACTTTGCTTCTGCATCGGCTTCCGTGAGGAATACGGTTTCGCCAAAGTCTGGAATATCTGAATAATCAAAAGACTTTTTAAGAACTCCATACCGAAAAATATCCTCATAAACTTTATAAACCGTATCTCCCACTCTGCATGGCAACCGCACAAGCAATCTATTTTCTTCTGCTTTTCTATTTTCTTGTAATTCTTTCAAAAATATTAAAACGCACTCATCAAGAATTGTCTTTTCCGTTCTGTCAAACAATTTAATCACACTATCAAGTGTAGAATCTGGCAATCTTTCCATTCTATCCCTCCTTGTAAAAATTTATCCCGATTTCCTCTAAAATCCTGTCCTGATATGCTTCTATGCTCGTCTTTTCTTCAAGCACATTCACATACTCCTCAACCGCCGATTCCGTCAGCCTGTCAAGTCTACCTGTGCCTTTTGTGTTCCACCCGAAGTTGTAATCAGACGACAAAACAGATATAATTGTAGCCAATCCAGAAATAAAGAAATCATTCCTGCTGTCGTAATAAATCTTTTCAGCCACCGTTTTGACGGTTTTCGCTCCGATTTTCTGCTGGTTCAGCTTTTCGGCAATTTTGTCAGCATAAAAGTTAAAGGCAAACCAAACTCCCTCATTGTCAAACCTCGCCGCCTCTTTGTTCCCTCTTTCTATCATCTCTAAAATTCGGTCTTTCCCCCACCCAAAATCTTTATGCAGATAAATTGCCGATGTAAAAGCCGCAAGCACCCGACCGTCAATCTTTCCCTGTTCTTTCGCCCTTGCCAACTCCCCGGATGGGGAGCGGCTTTTCATGGCTTTTTCTCGTTGTTTCTGCTCTCTGCGGATGGCGGCTCGTCTTAGACTCATTCTGCACCTCCGAAGAGGGATGCCATAGCTGGATTGTCAATGGTCATTTGTCCTTTAATTTGGTCTTGTTTTTCCTCAAGTTTTTCCGGTTCTGGCTGTTCGCTTGGTACAATCTTATCCGGTATTTCGTCAACGATAAAATTCGCTTCCGCAATCTCTTCTGGTGAATAAAGCCCCTCAAAATAATCTGGGAATGTCTCTCTAAGAACGTGAACCAATGCCACTTTGCGGATCATCGTTGCTGGTTTCGTAGCCCATTGATTATTTAACTCACCATTTGATTTTCTTCCGGCATACTCATCAAAAGAAACGCTCTCATAATGTGGGATACTCTGACCCTTAAGGTAGCATTTCGCCCATCCCCCGACCAACTTTTCTTCTGGAAGCCTGAAAGATCCCTCTCTGTTTTCTAACGTTCCATCATCTTTTAAGATAATAATGCCTGCTTGAAAACCATCAAAATCCGGTGCTTTTCTCGCTCTTTTCGTAAACGTCTCTTTTCCTGTAACCATCGTAGCCGGATTGTTGCCGAATTTAATCAGATACGCTTCTTTCACAAACGGATTCAAGTGATGGAAACGACATAAAGACATAAAATTTACCGCCTCTGCGTCCGTAATATTTCCATTGCCGGAAACAAGGTAGTTTTTCACCATTGAAATGTTCATCTGCACCATTTCGCCGTTTACTTCATACTCAATCATTCCTGTGTTTTTCTTTTCTGTTAAGCTGTTATTTGCTGTCTGCATAATTATTCCTCCTTAAATCGCTATAAATGTTATATTTCTCTCCTTAAACCACTTTGCCAACTCCTGTGCTTGTTCCTGTGTCATTTCTGCTTCAAAGCGGACAGGGAATGTTTCAACAGGTGGGTTCATAAAATCCGGTGCCGGTGGTTGCGGTGCAGGCTCTTCTTTTACTTGTCTTGTAAGTTTTTTCTCTTCCTCTTTCTTTCTGCGTTCCTCTGCTTCTTTCCTCGCCCTCTCCTGTTCCTCTTTTCTCTTTTGGATTTCTACAAGTCTTTTACCCTCATTTAGAGCCTTGTTTAAGTCGAGGGTAGATTTATATGCCTCACACGCTTCAAAGCCAAATTCGGGCAATTCTGCAAGCGTGGCAAGGCCATTTTGAATCTTTTCGACCAACTCTTTTAACTCTGACCGGATTTTGCTCATCTCATAGGTCTTATTTAACCACTTCGGATTCCAGATACTTTCAAGTTGCAACCACTCCGGTTTTTCCATTGTTCGGAAATGCAGTTCAATCTCCTTTTTCTTCTCGTCTTTCTGCTGTTCGTAAAAATCTTTTATCTGCCTGTCAATAAGTTCGATTGGCTTTTTGAGGATTCCAATTAACTCATCTGTTTTTCCCTTATAATCTTCAAAAGGCTTCATATACTCGCCTTGTAGCCGTTTCCTCTCGTCATTTAATGCCTCTTTTAGTTTGTTAAGTTCTGCCCTGTCCTTTTTTGCATCCTTAACCTTGTCCTCTGTATAGACTACAGAGGCATATTCGTCAGCCTTTTCCTGTACCGCTGTTTTTAACTCGTCATAATTAAAAGTTATCGGCGCAGGGGTTTGAAATTCGTTGATTTTTAGTTCCATTTATTAGTCCTCCTTTTCTGCCAACATACACATAATTCCGCATTCCGGCATTATCTCCGTGTTCATGTTTCCCCTGTTTTCGTCAAGTTCGTCAAGGTAAATATATCCGCTTTTATCTTTCAAAATCGTACTTCCGACTTTTCTTTCTAATTCTGCCCTTTCCTTGAAAACATCAGGAAAGTCTTTTCGGATTTTATTCCAATAGCCCATACCGCCTTTTACACAACCGATACAGTTATTGTTCGTATAGCCTAAGTCATACATTTTTGGTCTCTTGAAATCAAATTCCTTTTCAAAAAATCCATGCACTTCTTCTTTTGATAGCCCCCTGTCAATCAAAGGAAACTCATGTTTTGCCTGCGGATTGCTTTCTACGGTTCGTTCTGCCCTATGTTTCTCTTTCAAGTCAAATCCCCGCACATAAGTCAATTCATAATCCTTATGGGATTCTTCCCACTCTTTCCTAACCCTCTTTTTCAGCCAATTAGTGCAAGGTGCAAACGAGTTGTAAGGATTCCTAAAGCCGCCAAATGCAAGCACACATTCTTCGACACTTCGATATTCCCTAGAACGCAGTATTTTTACTTCCCTTCCGATTGCTTTCTCGCAATCCTTGATAAACCTCAAACTGTCCTCATGTTGGTCTGCAATGTCAATGTAAATCCATTCATCACAGTTCGCTAAATACCCTGCTACAAAACTTGATACTCCTGCTGATAACCAGCATACTTTTAACTCTTTCATACCGACCACACAACACTATTCCTGTGCGGTCAAAATAACTGCCGGCTTGGATGCGTTATTAAGTGCTTATTTAGGCACAGCCACTCCGTCATTTTTTACACTAAAATTCACCATACTAGCATCTTAGCAACCCTACTTCATAGGGATAGGTATTACTCCTTTCTTACTAAAATCATATTTCCTCCTACAAATTCAGTATCAAATTCGGTCTTTTCCCCTTTTTGACACACTCATAAAATTCTTTTTCCTTTTGCGCCAAATACTCAATATCCCCCTCATTCCGCTCAATCATGTAACTCTGCATCCGCAGGCTGTCATCTCGGAAACGGAACAATGCTGTCAACACGCAAAAGCTAAATTCTGTGACCATCAGATGATGCAGACATTGGATGTAATAGTGCGTTGGTACTCCCTCTTTCCACTCCTGCATCTGCCCCGACCGCACTACATTGACTGTTTTACACTCCCAAACGCCCCACTTGCCAACTTTGCTAATCAACCATCCATCAAGGCTTGCGTGGGCAAAAGGATATTTGTCATTCAGCCAAAGGTTGTTTGGTTCATACTTCACGATATAGTCAGACGATAAATCAAACAACCCTCTAACATACTTCTCTGCTTCCGTACCATACTGAACATATGGCTCTTGTGATATGTCTTTTTGCTCTTTAGTTCCTGTCTTAATCTCCCACAATTCCGCATTTGTCATGTGTGGCGATTTCCCAAGGACTGCTGCCGCATCCGATGAGCCTATGCGCTTTTTTCGCTCCTCTAGCCATTCGTCACGACTGTTAAGAGTTATAATCTTGACCATCTGTATTACCCTCTTTCTCGTTGAATAGCTTTTTCTCAATTTCACAAAGAAGAAATCTCCACATATACATCTCAACCAGCAGAACGTCCGGTATTTTTAGCAAAGGAACATCTTCTTTTATTGACATTGCCAGTTTCAAAGCGTTTTCGTCCATAACCTCATCTGCTATCTTTTTAAACTCTTCTCTTTTAATCTCCACGCTCTGTCCTCTTTTCTGTAATCATCTTGTAAACTGTGCTTATGAGCTCATAGTTCGCCATTCTTTCTGTATTACCTATTCCGTATTTTTGATTCACTTCGTATGCGTGAGCGAGAAAAATTTCTGCTTTTTTCAAATCCATTTTTGCATCCTCTTTTTCTCCGGCGCGATAAACATATTTGTACGCCGATAAAATACAAAAGTGAACCGTTTTTTCTCTGCCAAAAATCTCTTCCATCTCATCCCAACACTCTTTCCTACCGTCAAGGTTATAGTGCGTCGGATGCTTTACTTGTTCCATCTAGCTCCACCTCCCCGAAAAGTTTTTCCTCTAAATTCATGGAAAATTGCACAAGTATCATAATCAGTGCCACCTTGGATTCTTTGCTAAATCCCTTAAGTGTTTCCCTGCTCGCCACTCCTGCCTGCTCCCGGAACGCTTCTTTCGTCACAAAAATTCCTTTCGTTGTCTTTTTCAAAGCCTTTCACCTCCCCACTGTTTAAAATTATCGCCATTCCCTTGCGATAGTAGTTTTCTACTGCATCCTCTACTGTTACGTTTTCTAAATTCATATTGTTGTGCCTCCTATCAATGTCTGTTTTTCTCCCTCAATTCTCAACTTCCCACCCTCTGTCTTTGCCCTGTAGCTCCGCATAAAGTTTGACGCTACCACCGTCTGCACTTCCCTTTCGTCAAGCATTGCCCACTCTTTCAGCCTGTCTGGACTGCCGATTGCGCTTTTTACGGATTCAGGCAGTTTCGCAAATTCTTCCTCTGCTCCGTAATTGCTGTTGCGCAAGGCTTTTGATACATACCCCCATGCCTCAACCTCTGACATAACCTCCCTGCCCTCGGAAAAGATATTTGATACAATCTGCCCGATAACAGGTGCGAACCCGGAAGTGTCTGTATAAATGTATTTTTGCACCGCATCTTGTACCGCTTTATCGCTAAAGGACTTAAAAGCACTATTCCACAGCTTGACGGTGTTTTCCTTGTCAGGATGATAGTTAGGGTATGCTGTGCTGATAATCTGTAATGTGTCAATGATTCCCTGTATTGTCAATCGCCCACCCCCTCATATTTTCGCCTAAGTGCATCCCACTCGTTTTCCTGTGGCGATGCTCTTGGTTTTTTATCACGGTCAAGAGGGAATAGCCCCTTCCAACCGTTAAGAATAGATTGGTTAATGATCTCAACTGCCTTATCCGTGTCAATGATCCCATCCTGCATTGATAGCTCCAACAATCTCCTTTTGACCTTTTCGCAATCCATATCGCTTAACGGTGCTTTCATCCGTCTGCGGAAGTCCACGAAGTCAGCAAAAGCAAAATCCAGTTTTTCATCATCTGGGAAGTAATGGGGGTAAGGGGGGTTATTTTTCCCTTCTTCCCTTTTTTCTTTCTTATACTTCTTTCTTTCTTCTATTGTTGTTAAACCTCTGTCAAGCCTGTGCGAATCCTCTGTTAAGTCTCTGTCAATTCCCTGTGATTCGTCTGTTAAGTCTCTGTCAATCACTTGGTATCGACTGTAGTTTTTTACTGTAAATACGGTAAATTTTGGGTGTCGTTTCCCTGTGACCTCACCTGTCTGCTCTAGGTGCTTAATAGCTGTTCTGACCTCGCTTTCAGTAAGCCCAGTTTGTGCTACAAGAGTAGTAAGTGAAGTAGCAAAAGAGCCTCTTTTTATCTTCACTCCAAGAAATTCTCCGTCTTTCCAGTTGGCTTTTAACAACATATGCAAGAATAATTTGAATGTGTTTTTGTCTGTGTACCATCCCCATTCAAGGATATTCCTGTTAATCTTTATCCACCCCTCCATCTTCTTCCTCCTCTGGCTCTTTTCCGTCAAGCGCATCTAGGATATCCTTCTTTTTAATCTTGAAAAAGTCTCTGTCGTAGTTCTCGATATTTCTTTCCACCAAGCACCGCAAAACCCGGTACTTTGCCGATACCTCGGCGTACTTAATCGCCATGTGATCATATTCCGTCAGGTTGTCCTCAATTTCTTTTACTTCAATCATTTCCTTTTCCTCCTTTTATTCACATACCCATCTTTTAGCTTCACACCCGGGTATAACTCAAACCACTTGCAATGTTTCCCTCTGCATTTATGTTTCCTTATCTGCCAACCATTCAATGCGCCTTTATGTAGTTTGCAGTGGCAATATCCGATGGCGTTTGTGATGGTTCTACCCTCTATGTCCTTTTCTTTCATGTGTGCCTCTTTGTTACCCTCCACTCGCCCAAGTCGTCAGGAAAGCTGTTTTGCACATTAAATCTGATAAGATTCTCTGCGATTTCCAAACACCTTTCATCAGGCTCAACATCGACCTCTCCGACTGCATCCCTGATTGACTTTGCCTGACCTAACTTCACTTTTTTGATGATATTCACCCCGGCAACCTCAAGAAAGAAATCTTTCTTTTCTTTTCCTTTATCTGCATAAATTCCTTTCGCAAGATAGTAAATGTTCTCTTTGGTTGCCGGGAGATAAAAGCTAGGTGTCGGCTTTACGGAGACTTTTTTTGGCGTTCTGACAACTTTTTTCTCCGTTTTGTGGCTGCATCCAACTAACAATGATGCAGCTAAAAAACACGCAATTATTTTCTTTAGTCTCATTTATCCTCCTATCTACAATTTATTCGCTTCCATTCTGCCAAATCTTCCTCGATAAGATTTGTTTGGAACCGGATTGTTGACCCTCGCCCTCTTGACCGCTGCAATGGACTTTTCGCCCCCTGCATGTGTGCTATCTCGTCAAGAATCTGCCTCGGATAACCGACTTCTTGCAGTTCCTTTACGGTCATAAGGGCTTTTGGGTATATAAATTTTTCCATAAGCACTCCTTTCATGGGGCTTTTATTCCTTTGCTAAAAATTTATTAACAAAATACTGCTGCCCTTTCGTTGTCACCATTGGAGTTGTCTTGGTGAAAGAATCTCCATTACTCCCGACGAATACCCTCTCTTTGATCTCGAAAACTTTCAGATTCATGCTTTTCTGTGTAGGCTTATGGTAATCTTTGCCCTTTTGCTTAATAACATAGCCATTATCCTCTAGCCACTTGTATAACTTCTTTTCGCCCATATCTACTCCGTTTTGGGAGATTAGCTTTGCAAGCTCCCTGACAAGGATGGATGTATCACTTGCAGATACCGCATCCGCAAAGATTTCTTTCGGCTTCATGCGCTGATTATCTTCAAGCAATACCTGATTTACTGCCTTTAGGTCTTTTATCTGCTTATCTGCAATCTTTAACGCCCTAGCCATCACCTTTTCTGGTGTGTTCCATGCTTTTTCAAGGTCAATAAGATATTGTCTGACTTGTTTTGCTTTCTCAGTTTTCTGTACCATGCAAATTTGTTTTGCCATATCTACAGATAAATTGTAATCAACTAACTCCCTTTTTTGTACTCCACCATTGTTCTGAACCTCCGTTAAAACTTTTACGGTGGTGTAATCTTCGCTTTCTGCAAAGCCATATTGCAGCTGTCTTTCAAACCAAGACGAAAACCTTTCTGTGCTTCCAACTTGTTTATGCAATTCCCTTGCTGATACTGTCTGCGTATCAATATTTACATTTATGATATTCTCCATAAATCTCCTTTCTAAAAGTTAAAAGTTTTGAACTTTTTCTTTAAAAAAATAGTCCTGCACTTCGCCATCTGCTATCTGTAATACATTGATAGCTTTCATAATTTCTTTTTGCTTCCATGACTTCTTCCCATTCAGCTTATCTGATACGGATTTTTCAGACAGACCAATAGCTTTAGAAAAAGCCTGTTGTGTGTCAAATTTCTCTACAATCCTACCTTTTAATTTACTGTAATCAAAAGCCAATCAAATACCCCCCTCTCTATTTTTTGTTTGGTTCAATCATTTGAACTGTTTTTACTATATCACCGTTTTTCTAGCTTGTCAATACATAAATTCAAAATTTTTAACTTTTTTGTTCTTTATCTTGAACTGTTATATAAAATGTGATATATTTGATAGCGAAAGGAGGGTCAATCATTATGAAAAGAAAAAACACATCAGAACGGCTTGCAGAGATTATGTCAGAAAGAAATTTAAAACAGATTGATATACTGAATTTATCGCTTCCGTATTGTGCTAAATACGATGAAAAAATGAATAAATCTGATATAAGTCAGTATGTGTCTGGAAAAGTTGAACCAAGTCAAACAAAACTTTGCATACTTGGAATGGCTTTAGGGGTGTCCGAATCGTGGCTTATGGGTTTTGATGTTCCGAGAGAAAGAAAGCATGGCTCGTTTGAAGCAGAGAAAGATTTTGATTTTCTATATAAATTTTCTCTGCTAAACGAACACGATAAAAAAATTGTTTCAAAAATGATTGATTTTATGCTTTCAGATGATAGAGGGGAATAAACCCCTCTATTTTAATTTTTTATCAATAAGTAACCTTATGAAAGTAAATAGATATTCCAATTTGTCTATATCTTCTACTTTTTCCACCATTTCAACAATTTTCTTCTTTAATTCGTCCATTTTATTGTCCTCCTGTTTTTTATTTGCTCACCCAAACTTAATTACATTGCAAATTATGCTAAATTATGCTAAATTAAAATAAAATAAATGCAATAAAGGGAGGATATTAAAAATGAAAAATTTCTACAAAAAATGGCAATTTTGGGTGGTTGCGATACTAATTTTGTTTTCGGTTCCGTCTGTGATCAGTGGAACAGGAGATAAAGAAAAAAAGAAAGTTGCCAAAACAAAAATAGAAGAAACAAAAGTACAGTCAAAAGAGACACAGGACAGCGAAGTAACTAGCGAAGCGGATATGGTAACGCCTACACCAGAAAACAATGTGATAAACAAAAAATACGGAGTGCCGGCCAAGGCAAAGCCGACTAAAAAACCGAAAAAGAAATCATTAAAAGCACAAGTTAAAGAAGCAGTGCAGAGATATATAGATGATAATTGTATACTAACAGATATAGATTATATAGACGTAAACGAAGATTTAGGTGCAAAGAAAAAAGGAGACTATATATCGCTTATACATCTGATATGGAGCGGTGTTGCAAACGAAACAACAAAAGAAAACATAACAACCTTTAGTAATGACATAGCCGCAAGAATGCATAAAGATTTTCCACAGATACAAGAAGTAACCGTATTTTGGGAAGCGAAAACCTCTGGCGATAAGGCGAAAATGGCTTTTGTTAGGAAAAAGAAAGGAATGTATATTAATGATGAATATTGGGATTTGGTATTCAATGAGTAGAAATACACCAACCAATACACCAACTAAGGAGGGATATTATGGCACAATACACCAAGAGAGCAGACGGTAGATATTCGACAAAAGTACGTCTGCCATCCGGTAAAAACAAATACCTTTATGGTAAAACCGTAACAGAGTTAAAGCAAAAAGTTGCAAAACTGCAAGGGGAGATAAGTACTGGAACATATGCAGACGATAAGGGCTACACGTTGAAAGAATGGGCTATAAAATGGGTAGAGGTATACAAGGTGCACTTAGGGTATTCCGCAAGGCAGAGCATTATGGTTACAATAAACAAGCATTTGAAGCCGATTGAAAATATAAGACTTAGAGACCTAAAAAGAACGGATGTTAATATGTTCTGCAACCTAATAGCTGACCGGCCGGCAATGCAGGAAAAGGCTTTTCAGACACTAAAAGAAATGCTCGAAGTGGCGGTTGATGATGGGTTGATCTATAAAAATCCATGCAGAGGTGTGAAGCTGCCGAAAAAGCCAAAACCGAAAACAAGAGGATTGACAGAAGAGGAAAGAAAAATTATCCCTACGCTTTACCTGACCTTGCAAGAGAAAGCCTATGTCTACATATCGTGGTATGCAGGACTTAGACCGGAAGAAATCAGAGGACTTACAAAAAAAGACATTGACTTGAAAAATAAGATTATCAATGTAAATAAAGCTGTTGTCTATGCAGAGGGCAGCAGAGAAAAGTTAAAAGACACAAAAACAGAGGCAGGCAATAGGGAAGTCGGGATATTAGAGCCGCTTTACCCTGTTCTTAGGGATTATATGTCGCAGGCGAAAGAAATGTACCTTTTCCATTTTGAAAGGCGTGGAGAATATTTAGAATTTTGGAAAAAAATAAAAAATAAGCTGAATGCTGCTATGGGCGGTGACAGCAAGCATATTGTTACTAACATACATCCATATGTGTTCCGACATGAATACGCCACGATTTTGTATTATTCAGGGATAGATATAAAAGAGGCAGTCAGGCTTATGGGACATACGGACATAAAAATGATACTAAATGTCTATGCAGAACTTGATAAAGGTAGAAGCAATTCTACCGAAAAACTTAATCAGTTTTTAGCAAATTATTAAGTCGTCAAAAAGTTGTCAGATGATTATTGAAAGTCAATAAAACAGGGAGTTTTGAACAATTAAAATTTCCTGTCCGGTGAAGTCTTTTTTGTGATTGTAAACCAACAAAAACAGGAGTTTTTCTTTGTTTTTACGCATTTGCGCTGTTTTTAGTTTTTTTGAAATATTACCAAGAAATACAAAGAAACACAAAGAAAAGTTGTCAAAAAAGTTGTCAAAAAAAGAGTGCCAGTTATGGCACTCTTTTTCTAGGAGTGAAAAACGAGAAAAAAATATATGACAAACAAAAAACTAAATAGCAACACCATTTTCAAGGGCAACGATATCATGACCGGATTTTCCAATAATATCACCGGCTTTTAACTTCATGCCTTTTTTGTACGGAATAACGCTGAATTTCTTTGTATTTTCTGCCGCCTTAGGCAAACTGGAAGAATTGTTTGTACTTCCGATAATCACTTTGTTATAAGCAAAATTCACAGCGCACAAAGCTAATTCCGAACAGTCGATATTACTCTTAATCTTAATGTCTTTAATTTGCGAAATTTTCCAGTCGATTTTTGCAAATTCCCTAAAACTTGTTGCCCTGTCGCCCTGTCCGTAACCGATATAGTCGTTCTGGGCTATTGATTTTGCGGCTTTTGCAATCCGTTTTCTTTTCGCTGCGTTTTTACATCTGATCACGTAGGTTTGGCCAAAATTATATAAATAACCAACTTTTACCTCACGTCCTGTCTGGTCGCCTTTTGCGCCATTTACAGTTCCTTTTTCGCTGATACTCGCCCACGCACACAAAGGTTTCGCCATATTACCAACCCCCTAACTCTTCTAATTTATCTGACATCTTTACTTCCGGTAGACCCATTGCAATACTTGTGGCTATAGAAAGTATACCTGATAACGCACTGGCGGACAGGACCACAATCCAGTCTACTTCGCTTAATAAGCTAGCTGTCCCGATCGTCGCAATGGCTGTCTGACACACTGTCTTTATTGCCCTAATTCCTGCACTCTTTATAAATTTTTTCATACAATCACCAACTTTCATAAAAGGGCGGCATTAACCGCCCAATTAAAGAGAAGTAAAAAGCAAAACAAGCACCTTTTTTAATATAACATTTTTATGTTCATATGTAAAGAGTTATTTTATTTTAGATATTTTGCGCAAGCTATCTAAAACAATTTGCCTTTCTTCTTTTGTTTCTGCGCTGTGGTAGATTTCAGATAAGATGTTGTTTATTTTGACCAAAAAGTTGGTCAATGCGCCTATGTCGTGCGAGTTGAAATATAAAATAAAATCATTTATTAATGATTGTATTGTTTCGTCAATCTGTGATTCCGGCACCAAGTCCACGCTCTCACCGGATAATCTTAAAGATATATCAGATAATGCCTTTAGGATATAACCTTGTTCGTCAAATCCATCTTTTAATGCCATACCGCCTACACTATTGGCATATCTATGTAAATCTATATCTGTCATGCTGCTGCCCTCCCTAATCTTGCAAATACCCTGTCTGTAGTCTGTATGATTTCTTTTCCATATGTCGCTATTAGGTCTGCAACCAGTTCTTCCTGCTCGACCGTCAGCCAAACCCCATAGCTCGACATAGCTGCATGTACTATTTCGTGGCATAAAACTTTCCACTCAAAAACAGGATGCAGATTATCCGCAAGGTAAACCGTCCGTGTCGGTATCTCCGTTGCTCCTACCGTCAGACTACCGTCAGAACGCTCTAATTTGCGATTTAAAGGATTTACAAAAACAACCGTCCATTCCATCCCATTTAACACAAAAGTCAAAATATGACCCCCTCTCTAAAGAAAAGAGGGGAATAAATCCCCTCCCCATAAACAGATAAATCTTATTTGATACCCTGTGCAATCTGCATCAGCCTATTTTTAACTGCTGTCTTTTCCTGCTCGGTTGAACCTCTAAGCATGGTCTTTAAGCTTTCGTCCAGATTGTCACCGATTTCATTCAGTTTATCCATTTTCATTTTGTTACTTTCCACGGAATTATCACCGTTTTTCATTTCCGTATACATCCTGCGGTTTCTTTCATATTTGCTTTCCCGATACCCTCTGTTCTCGGAATAGCCACGATTTCCACCGTAAAAACGGTTATTTCCCTCATTGCTGTCCATGCCCATATCATTAGCTACTTCGTTTGGATTCTGCCTCGGCATTCCGCTCCCAGTGGAAGTAGATACCCCGGTGCTTTCTGGATAGTACATCTTCCCTCTACTCATGTCCATATCTCTGTAATACGTCATATCCGGCATATAGTAATGAATCTGTGGTCTATCCCATTCCATAGGATATCTCTCCTCGTACCCTCTTCGACCGTCATTCCGGCTCATGTATCTACCGGAAGTCCGGCTTCTCGGCTGTACACGATAATACCGGATTTCTCCGTTTTCATCGTAATCCTCTCCATACTCGGATTCTTCCATAGCTTCCATGATCTGCTTTTTATAACACATTTCCACAATGTCTTTTTTGATATCCACGATAGCCCCTAAGGTCTTGGCAGTATCATAGATAACATGAGGGTCTAATTCCTCACCACTCGTAATCATGCCTTTTAACGCATCCAGAGTGGTTTCACATATGTTTTCATACGGTTTTAATTCCATATCAATCTTTTCCCTAATTTCTGACATTATCCCTCACCTCCTGTCGTTGCTGCTACTGGTGTTGTGCCGTTTATAGTTTCTAAATTGTAGTTTGGGCTACAAGCCGCATTTCCAAGTAATCGGAAAGTGCCGCCTGTAGGACTTGTTGCTACTCTTGTAGAGTATTTTGTGCGTGTCCGTAAGGCACAAGCTGTAACCTGTGCGCAACACCTGTTATCAAGTGGATAAAGTGCATCTCCGTCACCTATCTGTATCGCTACTGGGGTTGTTATTGTTGCATCAGCCGGGATTGTCTGTGCGATTACAATACAAACCTTTTCGCCATTCTGATAGGTGTTTTCCGGTATTGTGATAACCAGATTTCCGTCCGTTAATGCTACCGCTGTGCTGATAGCAAGCCTAGGACAGATCCTACATGTATTTTGACAAGCCATAATTCTTACCTCCTAAATCAATACAAGGCAGACTGACCGCCTACCTTGTAGAATAATCAGCCATAAAGCGAGTTAATTGTTACGCACCGCAACCACAGCCGAAGCCATTATTACCACCACAAGTAAAGATTGGTGTACGTCCGTATACTGGTGTAGTCGGTACAGGGCAGTTAGAAAGGCGATTGTAGAGAGCATCAACCTCATTTGTTAATCCCTGTGAAATAAATGCGTTCTGTGCTGTCTGGCTCTCTCTCATCGTAGCCATATTAAGTTGATTCTGCAAATCGACAATCTTATCGTTCTTTGCCTCAACCTGCGCTTTTACACCGTCTAACTCTAACTGACATAACTTGTCAAGGATAGCCTGTGTGTTAGCTGTCGCATTCGTAATAATATCTCTCGTGTTGTTTGCATCCGCAAAGCGTGTCGCATTGCTCTCATTTTGTACGATATTCTGCGTCTGGCAAGTAGCAAGACGATTATCACAGCAGCACTGTGCAAGCTGTGACTGCAAAGTGTTTAATCCCTGTGTGTTTGCTGTCTGTGCCGCAAAGCTGCGCTCTAAGTCGCTAATCTGGTTAGCGTACATCTGCTGTGCAAGTGCGTTCTGCGCCCCTGTCACGCTTGCAGTGATTCCGGCTCCTGTCTGGCAGATAGCCTGATTAACACCGGCAATGCCTAACGCCGTATCAGCAAATCCACCTGTCACGTCAGAGCGTAAGCCTGATAACTGATTTTCTGTCCTCAAGCTGTCAATGCTTCCTTGAACCTGTCCAATCTGGTTTCCGAGGTTTTGCGTATCGAAGCCTCTTGAAACCTCGCTCTGCGTCTGCACAGAGGTAAAATACGGTGCTAAGAGTGCGTCATTGGCAAACATTCCTCCACCGAAGCCTCCACCGAAGCCTCCGAAGCCACCGCCCCATCCTCCACACACCAAAAGAATGATTAAAATAGCCCAGATTCCCTCACCGCCGAAGAAACCACCGTTGTTACCGTAGCCACCACCATAAGCCGGAGCCACAGGCATGTACATGTTTCCATTGTTTCCTGTTCCAAACATAATGCTGTCCTCTCTTTCATTTTATTCATTAAGCCTTTTGTGTAGGCAAAATGTCATTTAGTTAAAGAAAATCTTTATTTAGTCAAAGATTAGTCAAAGGTTCGACTAATTCATCCACTTGCTTTTCAACTCTTCCATCTTCTCGTCGATGTCAATTCCGGCATTTTTATACAGATTCCTAGCCAACTTCTCCAAACCTTTTCCATCCTGATTCTGCACACCCTCAACTGCGCTTTTTAGCATAGGATTCTGCATAGCTTGTTGATTTTTTGCCAACGCATCAAAAAACGCTTGCGGATTCCGCATAATTCTAAATAAATTTAATCCATTTACCATTTATTTTTCCTCCTTTACCTCTTTGACTTCCGCTTTCCCTGTTCCTTGTAAAGCGTCAAATCGTGCCATAACCTCTTGTTTAAATGTCTGCAACTCATCCACCAGATTTACTGCGTTGGCGGTCACGTCCTGTTTGTTATCCTCTTGATTTTTTGGTACTTCCACATAAACCCTTGTGTCTATGTCACCATTTTTATCCCACATTTTGGCGTAAATCACGCTCATATCAGCAGTTGGGAAAAATCCGTACTGATTGTTTGCAGGGACTTCAAAAGGGTTTATATCGTCCTCTTTTGTTATGATTTTCCCGACGATGCCATTTGTCGGCTGCGGTTGTACCGGATTCTGCATTTGATTCTGCATTTGCGCTTGTGCCTGTTGCTGTTGCTCAAGCTGTTGCAACTGATTTTGATAATATTGAATCTGCTGTTGCTGCGCTAGATTTTGATACGGATTCCCACCGTAAAGATATGGATTGTAAGACATAGAAACACCCCTTTCCTGCCTTACATTTTAAGGGTGTAATATTAGATTTACTACGTAATAAAAACATATATATGTCACATAGAATATGAAGAAAAAACTACATAAAAACGCAAAAAAGAAGAACCTTTTCAGATTCTTCTTTTTGTTTTTATATATGCATTTACAAAGGAGTTTTCATTTTGCCGATAACTCTTATTATCTTTCTGTTCACGCTTGCGCTCCTGTTGTCGCAAGTCCTGCGTGTCAGGTGTAACTCTTCCCTAATTTCAACCAAAGGAACGCCTTTTAATCGCATTTGAAAAAGCTTTTCTTCTTCCTCGGTAAAATTACAGTTTTCTAACAAAAAATCAGCTTCCAGCTTGGTAAAATCTTTAATTACCATTTACTTCCTTTTCCTCTTTGTTTTCGTTCCCTTGGATTTTTGACCGTTTCGTTTTCTCCTCCGGAACACTCTCACTCTTGCCATTGTTTATATCACCATCATTTCCGATATAGTTTGCATTACCGCCATCTTCTGATTTTACATCGTAGCTTTCATAGTCGTAGTTCTGGAAAACCCACAACCACGCAAGATTGCTTGCGAACAGCATAAAAAGTGTTACCATTAACACTAAGAATATGCGTTTGTTTTGCACTATTAGATGATTCAGTATTTCGGTCGCAAGATTCTCTTTTTTTCCTCCTGCTTCTTCGGTGCGCTTTTCCATTTTATCCCCTCTCTTGTGCTTTTTAGTTATGTTAGCACAAGATATAGAGGAAGTCAAGTATCATTATTCAGTGGGTTCTTCAACTGAACTTGGAAATTCAACTATTTGCACATAGTCGTATTTTTCGGCAGGATTTGCTGCAATTCCGCAAAATTCGCCATAGTCGCCAAGCTTAAGGCGGTTTCTCACTAAATATTTGGTATCAGCAAGATGAGTTAAGCTTAAATCATCATCGTTAAAACGTATTCTCGAAAAATCTGTTATCCTTTGATTTACTACAACTGAGTCATTTCTGAAAGCGTATGAATCTTCTTGTGTTTTTGCGAAAGCTATAACGCCTGTATTGTAATTGTCATATGAACTATTAACTTGATACCTCCAAGCATATACAACAATATATGTATCATCCACTTTTATGACCTTGTGTATAATAGTTTCGTTTATTCCGGTACCCGGCTTATTTAATGACCCATCACTTGGTTTTGCAGTCCGTGTTTCTATTTGGATGTCTGTATAATCATCATTAAATTTGCCAATATTAAAAACTGCATATCCGTTGGCGTCTGCATACATGGACGCAAAAGTTTTTGAATTTATCTTTTTTATTATGGAAGTATTATTTCCGCTCGGGGAAAATGCCGAAAAATCAAAAATTTCGTCACGTAAGACCACGTTAAAATCATCATCAAACGAAAAAAGCCTTCTTTTGTTAGGGTATGTGTCTCCGTCCGCCCATTGAATCATAAAAAGGTTTGGCTGCAAGACTTCAACAAATCTCCCTGTCAAGTTCTGCGTAGTCCAACCACTAGACACTCCCATTTCACTTTTTGTTGTGTTTTTGATTATTGTGTGTATTTTGTTTTCAAAATCTATACTTCTTATACAGATTGTAATGTATTTATCGTCACTTTTCACATATGGAAAGCCATAATAATTATCCCTTATATGGAAATAATCAATTAAATCACCACTGCTCTCTTTTGGTTCACCAAAATCCTGTATGAACATGGGGTGGCAACTATTACCGAATGATTTTTGCCCTTTAGTTGCATCTTCTATGACGATTCTTCCTGTTCCGTCGTTATAATCTGGGTCGTAAGTCACCCACTGTAATGTTGCGGAATAATACGGAAAAAACAACAAATTATTTTCATTGCTTGCATCTTGAATTGCGTATCTCCCAACACCAGAAGAATATGTTGTTCTTCCGTACAACATTTTTCCGGTAACATCATTTTTGGTGAAAATCTTGGCTGCATATTTGCCAGAATTATCATCGTATTTAATAGTGCAGGCAACAAATCTACCTCTTTTGGCTAGGATGGGTTGGTATATTAGGTCTGTGTACTCAACGTAAGGGGTACTTATTGCAAGTTCTATATCATTTAAGTCATCAACGGATAAATCATACTCCAAAGAAAGGGCATAAACCGTACCACTCATGTCAGATGCACCGGAAGGTCTATGGACGAACATAAAATAAATATGGTTGTTTGTTTTCTCTAAAACAACGCTACAGCCACTACTTCTATCTTGCCATGATGCATAATACCTATATTTTTGATTAGATAAAGTTACTGTCTTTACAACTTCTTTTCCGTCGCCAGACATCGGAAAAATCATTGCTTTGAAATATGCAGGGGATTTTCCCCCTTTCGGCGAGGTGACAAGTAACAAAAAAGGTGTTCCGTTGTTAAGCCTTAAATCCTCAAACAAAACTACTACTTCGTCAGTAGTCATAACCGCAGCGTCTGTAGCATAAGTTTTTTCGGATTTATAAATTGGATTGCCAACCTCAAGACTGTCACTAGTTTTCCATGTCACATTACCATGACTTTCCGTATCAATTCCACTTCCACCACCACCGCTTCTATACCATGCCATTTCTAACCACCACCTTTACTTTAATGTCCGTCTTTTGAGTTCTGAATTTAATCTGTACTGTGTGTTCTGTTTGAGTTACTTCTTTAGGGCTTACCCCATAAACATTTGTATATATATCGACAATAGAATCATCTGTTATCGACCTATCCGTTATCGTGATTACCTCTTCGCCAGTAGATAGCGTTCGTTCGAACGTTTTATAGTCATTCTCTGCTGTTAGCTGCTCTACAGTTTTTGTGTAATTTGTGAAATCACTAGATGTATCTGTCGCCAGTAAAATCATAGGTTTGATTACAACATTGTTTACATCCATGTTTTTGATAGGTGTTATTCTGATTTCTATTTCTAGGTCATCTTCTGTTACCTCGAACTCCTCCACATTAACAAAATCTTTGTATAACTGCATTTCCGTGTCTATTGTTGATTTTTTCCATATTTGAACGTGCACACTTTCGTTAGTATTTCCTGTTGTGAATTTAAGGCTTTTTCCACGGAAATACCTTAGCTTATTGGTGCTAAGCAAAACGAAGTAGTTATACAAAACATCCACTGTATTTTTTCCGTTTAATTTAACAGTTCCGTCGTTGTTGTCTGTATAGGCAATTCCGTTTTCGGTTTTCGTTGTATCTACATACGGATAAGGCAATAAATTGTGTGCTCCAAGAAGAGCATTTTCGTAGTAACCAACCTTATAACTTGTATCTTCCTCAATTTCTCTTCTAACGCTTTCTATGGCGATTTCTATGTCGTCAATCTCAATTTGTAATTTCGCGGCATCCGCTTTTGAAATTTTATCTTTTAATTCTTCTATCCAGTCTGCAACGTCTGTTTCTGTGCCAGAACGGAAATGCTCTAGGTCGGACTGTATCTGCTTATAAAGTGCTGTTGTGTCAATTTCAGACATAAACATAGCATATCCGCATCTTTCTGTGTCAAGCCTTGTATCTGTAATGCGTTCCTGCGTGATAGTAACGCCATTGGCAGGAATAAAAATGTTGGCAATGCCAAGTTCATATACATCCGCACTTCTCGTTAAGACAGGAGCTTGTGGCGTAAAATCTGGCGTACCCTGAACGATGTACAAATCTATGTTTCTATATTGCGTGTCGTCGTTCAATCTAAGAACGACCGTATCGATTCTGTCTTTTGTGTCCGCTGCCTGTACCGTAAGCACTCTATCTTCTACCTCATAGCCTGTCGCACCATTGATAACACAACTCCCTGCTAACACCTTAACCGTCATTGCTGTGCCACTGTTTGCAACAACTTGAAAGTTTGTGGACGGATTCGGGAACACGCCATTAGTAACGTATTGTTTGACAATATTTCTTAATATGAGACTGTCAACCGCACGGTCAAACTGCGGATAACCGTGTGAATCATAATCTATCATACTTGTGAATGGAAATGCCTGCATAGTTTTCTCCTTTCTTATACGTCATTATTTTTTCCGTAATCTTCCCTGATTTCTACTAACATCTTAATTACAATCTTCACTTGTTCGTTTACTTGCTTCTCGAAGTCTTTCGACCTCATTTGCTCGTTCACAGACCATTTTTGAACAATGTTCCAAACTTTTGTCTGCTTCGCTTCAATGTATTTCTTCTCCATGCGGATATGATTAAGCATGATCCAGTCAATCATTTCATCGTAGACCTTTTCAACGATCAGTGTTCCCCTATCTTGATTGTACCCCTCGAATTTTGGCATGCTTCGTTCAAAAGCTTCAAGCGATAACTTGCACCATTCTTTTTGATTCCTCATGATATTTCGTTCTGTTTCGCTTGATTCCATGCCGATTGTAATTTTGTCTGTTTTCACCTTGACAAGTCCATATTTGCTACACACAAAAACCAAAACGCCAAAAAGTAAAAATAATGCCACTCCATTTTGACTGATTAAAATATCCCCTATGTTTTCCCACATTATGCTAACCTCGCTTTTTGATAGATTGTCGGGGATTTTTCCCCGAAAGTAAGCTCTATCGTTCGATTTCCGCTTTTGTAAACTTCTTTTATTTCTGTTATCCTTGCCTGATAACTTTCTTCTATTTCATCTATAATGATGTCGCATTTGTCGCCCAGATCATAATCCTCTAAATAAACAAAAGTGTTGTCCGTCACCTTGAAAGTTACGTCCTCAACTCTTTTATGCTTTTCTAGCTCTTCTTCGCCTTTTTTTATGAGCGATTCTTTAAACTTTTCTAATGTGTCGCCTTGTTCTGGGTCGTATGTTTCGCTTGTCGCATCTACATACAAAGTTCGCTTTTCTTCGCCCTCTTTTATCTTGTCAACCTCTACAATTACCTGCTTTCCGTCCTCATAAGCACCGTTACCCACAACCACCGCATAATTTTTGTAGGCAGAATCATCAATGGTATACTCGATGTCAAAGATGTTGCGGAATGATGTTGACCACGTGACCGGACTGTTTTCTGATTGTTCTTGTGTCCGGTCAAGTCCTTTCCATATCTCAACCTGTAGGTCGTTTGTCTTTTCGTCGTAATGTACTCTCCACGAAAACTCTTGCAGCTGTAGCAGGTAAAAAAACTTGTTTCCGAGATTTTCGTTGCTTTCCTGCATCGTCACACTCTCGCCTACTTGAGGAACATTGTCGAATTTGATTAACGACTTAATGAAACTGTCTGCATATATATTATACATGTCATATGTCATTTGTGCAATATTTAAAGTTTTTTTGTAACGTGGGTAAACGAGTGCATTGTTTAGTAGATATCCCACATCATAACCGCTTACAAGTACGATTCGACCTCTGCTTTTTGTGTTCTGATATTCGACTTTGTAAGCAATCATGAGTTCGCTCCGGTCGTTACGGTATATATATCTGATATCGTTCGTCCAGTTATCTACCGATGTTTCAATCTGGAACTCGTCAAAATTATAGTAACGCCTTATCCACATAATGTTTGTGCACTTCATGTATTTTATTAATCTATAGTCTTTGTCAAGTCCTGCGATCTCCATTTAAACCCCCATATATAATTTGTTGTAGTATACATTTACTTCCATGTAGTCTTTGCCGACTTCTGCATTAAAACCAATAGTGTTAGAACCAACCGTAATAGCACAATCAGTAAAAGAAGATGCTTTGTCTAACTTATGCAGTGCTTTTTCGCCATTTACTGTCACATCTAAGTTGACCATGTCAATGTTGATAACATCCCCCTCATGGTACTCGCCAAGCATCTTGACGAATTTTGTTTCGTCTTTAGTTATCATAGGGTTCGTGACGTCCCCCAAAATCCTAATAATGACTTGCATGAACGTTTCAACGTCTCCGTCATTTTCAATATTGACATTCCGTGCATAATTATAATAAGAAGCAACTACCTGTATTTTGTCGGTTTGGATGTACGGAAATCCGAACATAGGTGTGATAGCAGCAATGTTTTTTCCAAAATCATCCACACTCTTGAAGAACGGTTTTGCACATAAGAATGTTACATCTAAATTTTGTTGTTGATATACGTTTTTTGCCGGGATAGACATTCCGTCAATGATACCCTCTATCCATCTTGTTATGCCCATGTAGGTAATGTAAATTTTGAAATTATGTTTTTGATTAAAAAACCGATTTGCTAATCGTCTGCACACGTCGTTAAGGCTTTTATTTTTAACTTTCGCTCTTATACGTATATCTCTTTGCGGTATATGACTTCCTGTGACGATTAATCCATCAGATACCGCTTCTGTTTCCGTAAAGTTTTCAATCGATGGATTACTTAACCCCTCGATTTCTTCGACTAGCAACCAGTCCGCATTGTCACTATAGGAACCGCCAATGAAAAAGCCAAGTCCATCATCTCTTACTATCCTTACATTTGTTGTTCCGTCCATCATGCAATCCCTCCTGCTAATCCGTACCGCATTGTCTTGTTAAATTGTCTGTATACCGCATCTGGTGATACTGCGCTGTCATAGAAGTTGAGCGTAGGTGCATTTGTTGTTGTGTTGTTTGTTACGCTGGATTGTGTTGTTATTGCTCCTGCGTTAGTAGAGTTCATTACTTTGTTAATGGATGGTTCCATTGCAGACACAGGGTTGTAGTTTTCGAAAGGTTTCTCAAATCCTCTTAAACACATTTCTCCAATCGTTTTGAAAACACCGCTAGGGCTGTGAATGTCAAGATTCTTTTTAACATCTGCGAGAAGTTTGTCAGTAATATTATTTGCAACATTTTGCGCTTCCGAAGCTGTCATACTTGAACCGTTGATAAGCCCATCTTTGATAGCATTTCCGATTTCTCTGGCTTTAGAATTTGCTAGGTCTCTGAATCTTTGCATTCCTGCTGAAAAACTAGCCTCTTCTTCTGCTATCATCCTTTCAAACTGTTTTATTGTTTCCGTCTTTTTTTCTTCGTACTCTGCTCGAATGCCATCTAATTCTTTCTTTTTTTCATCTTCTAATAGTGCAGTCATTTTTTGCCAACGATCATATTCTAAATACCATTGCTTTTCATACCATTTATTTATCGCTTTTTCTTCCAACTCATGAGAATCTTCTATATCTTTGATTTCTTTTTTGTAAAAGTCCTCTGCGTTCGTCAATTGTTGGTCGTAGTACGATTTGGCGACTTTTGTTTGAAAGTCGTATCTGTCGTATGCTTCTTGCAATAGTTCAGCTTGTTTCGTTTCTATAATCTTCTTTTCTTCGTCATAGTGTTTTGTTAATGCTTCGAGTTCTTCATCTCTTTGTTTTTCTAATAATTCTTTTTGACTGTTGTAAGCAGTTGTTAATGCTTCTTCTTGACCGTCGTAGTAATCATCTACAATTTTTTGTGAAACTTCTTTTCGTTTTTCATACTCATCAATAAATTGTTGAATCTGTTCAGCAGACATATTAACGAAAACTTCTAACTGGTCGGCTGCATTTACGCCCATGTCTTTGAACTGTTCTACAATCTCGTCCGGTAGATTCAGTTCTTTTAGCTTTTTCATGTCGTTGTAGTATTTTTCAACTTTTGTTGTTTGCTCTGCGGCATTAGACAAGATTTTGTTTGCATCTATAACATTTTCTGCTTTGACTTCATCAAAAAGACCAGCGAAGTTAAGCGTGGAGTTGTACAATTTTTCTTGAGACTTTACCAAGTCGTCTATGTTTTTGTCGTAAGTCGTTTTTAAGTCGTTTAATTTGTCATCCCACAATTTTTGAGTTGCACTGAAATTTGTTTCATAATTTTTCTCAAGTTCGCTCAAAAAGTTGCCTTGCGTTGCTATAATATCATTGCAGTTATCTTCATACTCTTTCCTTACAGTTTCAAGCCTGTTGTCTCTTGCGGTTGATATATCATTAACCTTTTCGTCGTACTCTTTTTCTGCATCTTCGAGTTGCTTCTGGTACTTATCAAACGCCTTTGTTAATTTACTATTATATTCAGATGACAAATTCGCTTCTGTAGTCGCAAAATCTTCATCAATCTTACTTTTCTTCTTTTCATACGTTTCTTCTACATCGTCAAGATAACCTTTGTATTCGTCAAATAACGCTTCCAGTGTTTGTGTTTGAGCGTCTTGCAATTTTTCCATTAATGAAGAATGTTCCTCTTTGAACGAATTAAAATCTTCATTAATTTGAGAAATTTGCTCTTTGAATTGTTCGCTAATGTTAGGTGTTTGATTCAGTTCGTCATAAAGTTCCAGTATGTTTTTTGCGGCTTCGCTGTAGTAGTTTTTGAGTTGTGTTTTTTCATATGCTACCTGAGCTTTTGTTAGTGCTTTTCTTTTTTCGGTTTCTTCTTTTTTAAGCTGTGTCAGTTCTTTTTCGAGTTTTTTAATTTCGCTGTTTGTTTTCTTTTTTGCATCCCCGGTTTCTTTGTTTGCTTTTTTCTCCAGTTTTGCAATTTCTCCTGTTTTTTTGCTTATTTCGTTTTGTACATCTTCATATGCTTTTTTTGCATCGTCAAAAGCAGTTTTAGCTTTATCTACCACTGCTTCCGCACTTGAAAGCACAGAAGAAAACGTTTTGTTTGCTGCGCTACTTACGAGACCCTCTGTGGATTCAATTCCAAGAGCATAACCCTCTCCTGCGTACTTTCCAAGCTTCATTGTCTTTTTAGATGGAGAGTGTGAATCTTGCGCCTTTTTCATGGCGTTTAAGCCCTTGCCGATGAAATTACTAACCGCCTTAGCTATTGGCGTGCTCTCAAGTCCGTTGACATATCCTTGCCCGGCGTTTTTTCCCTCGGCAGAAAAGCCGCTCCTCGCTTTTGCAAGTTCTTTTTTGGATTTATCAACTAAATTTTTCGCTTCTTTTACCGCTTCTTTTGTTACTCCTGCACCGCCTTGTTTATATGCTTCTTTTATTTGACTGTAAGCTTTTTCGGTTTCCTTTACCTGTTCTGCAAGCGTTTTAACGGAAGCGGTTTTTGTTGTTTTGAAGTCGTTTGCAAGGTTTTTAAATGCCTTGCCCATCTTTTTGGTAGAACCGCTTGCAGCTGCTTCCATAGCTTTGTCGTAGTTCGTTATGATTGTTTTATAGCCATCTATTGTTTTTTGCGCTTTACCTACGCTATCTTGTAGGCTTTTTTGTGATTTTGTCAATCCATCTACTTTTCCTTTTGCTTCTCCGTAGGCTTTGGCAGCTTTTTTGTAATTTTTTTCTATTTTTTCATCGTAATATGTCCCCCTTTCAATCATTTTATTGTAATCGGACTGTGCTTTAGAAAGGTTTTTCTTTGCCTTTTCTTGGTCTTGCTCTGCTTTGGAAAGCTTCTTTTTGTGTTCTTCTAACTTTTTGTTTGCGTCAGCAAGTGCGCCATATGCTTTTGTTTGATTTTTTACTGCTTCGGTGTATTTGTCTTGATCGGCAGATATTAAAGCTTCCAGTTTCTTTTTTGCAATCGTGTTGTCGATTTCTTTTTGTAGGCTTTTCCATCCTTTAATTTGCCCATCTACAATTTTAATCTCCGTGCCAAGAGCTTGACTAAGTTCTCCTGCGATAACTTTTGCTCTACTTTCGTAACCCTTTTTTATGTTTCCATTTTCGGTCGTTATCTTTTTTAATTCACTCCAAAGTTTTTGTGTGTGGCTGTATTCGACTTGTAT
>Ga0326513_10000260_pt1 | contig 42533 bp, 78 predicted proteins | sample 2_2465_0518_D_FD_203654 | JGI IMG/M metagenome (GOLD analysis project Ga0326513, IMG submission 203654) | Bovine rumen microbial communities from UC Davis, California, United States - 2_2465_0518 | ecosystem: Host-associated > Mammals > Digestive system > Stomach > Rumen | place: USA... | reverse complement strand
GCTACACCGTTCAGCCAGTTGAAGAACGCTCTGACAGGCGAGAATGGTCTGTTCACCATGTTCGGTCAAATCATGGAATCGTTTGACGGAAGTCTTGGCAAGAACGTAAATGCCGGAGACTTCGCAGCGAAGATGGAGCAACTGTCCACAGCCGTTTCGAGCATCAAATCTGCTGTCAGCAAGCTGTCTGCTCTTGGAACTGGTGACCTCGCAGGAACAGACACAGGAGCATTCACAGCCATAACCAATATCAAGACGATGATTTCCAAGATTGGTGAGGCTCTGAACACGGATGCTCTGAACGGCATCAGAGAGCAGGTAGAAGCGTTCAGCGATGAGATAACCAATATGTTCGACACGCTGAACAGCGACTTTGAAAAGGTTGAGGTAACGGTCAACATCAGCGGTAAGGTCACAGGCTACAAGGAACTCATCGCAGAAATCAAATCAGCCAATAGTGCTATCAGAAGTGCGGTAAGAAGCATCACCAACAGCTACACGAAGCATGTTTACGTACACATTCAGCGTCATGTAAATGTAACAGGAGATGCAGTTCCGTCTGATGGTGAGGTCATCGGAAGACACACAGGCGGTCTTGCTACACATCTTGGAAAACCGATTTACAGAAGCGGTGGCGGTAGTGTGTTCAAGCCGAAGGGAAAAGACATTATTCCTGCCATGTTATCTGAAGGTGAGTACGTTCAGAGCAAGAAAGCGGTTGACTTCTTCGGAGTCAGATTCATGCAGAAGCTGAACCACCTTGATGTCAAGGGTGCTATGCGTGAACTGTCAGCGAGAGTCGGTGCTAACTCCGTGATGGCAAGAGGCATGACCGTCTACAACAACATCACAAACAACAATCAGACAGTTAATCAGAATGTACGGACGAATAATCCTAACTTCGCATTCAGAAGGTCGAGGTACATAGCTGCATTATGATTTACGAACGACTATATTTACAATTTAACGACCTTGTGTTCGATGGCTTCGACATGATAAGTGATTATGACGAAGAAATCACATTCAAAGGTTCGTCTACAGAGTATAGCTATGGTCATGGGGCATACAGACCGTTCAAGCGGAACTATCTGTTTGTGGCTGAAACATCTGTCTCCCTGACCATTACTCTGAAGTTAAGGAAAGTTCCTTGCGACCAAAGAGAGTTCTACGTTCGCTTCGTCAAGGAAGAACTGGCGAAACCTGGCAAGCTGTGGGCTATCGAAAACGGTACTCTCATCTATGCCATCGCCGTAGCGGAGAACATCTCTGCGAACTTCTCTCGGTCGAAGGACAAGTTGGAATATAACATCAGCTTCGTGATTCCTGGTGGTCTTTGGTACAAGGCAGACAAGCGGAAGACATTCCTTGTTCCATACGATGTCTGCTATCTCATGGAATGCAAAGGCTACAAGAAAATAAACGAGTGTGATTGCTGTGATTGCGAAGCAGATGAAGTGGATTGCTCCTGCTGTTGCGACAGCATCACGGAAGACATGGCTCTGTGCCATCACGAAGACGAGTTGCAAGCATACTATTCCTGCTTCACTCCATACAGAGTCGTGTACGACTGCGACACGGCACAGAAGTTCTCGACCAACAAATATCTCGGTCAGAGGCTGTGCGTCAAGGATGTCTGCGGTGACAGCGTGATAGCAGGACGCATCTACTCGGAGACAGAGATTCCCACGGAAGATGTAACGGTCATCATTAGTGGGAAGATGAAGAATCCGTGGGTAGATATAAACGGCAACACGAACATCATCGAAGGCGAGTATGACGGCGATTTAATCATCAAGCCAAACGGAGATGTTTACTACAAACAGGGCGAATGCTGTCAAGGTGATTTACTTGACCCCACTGTATGGAGCGTTCCTGCCGGAAATCAATACGGTTGGACTATCAACCCTGGTTACAACAGCGTTGTAGTCCATCTTAACACATGCTGTGTTGGTGCGACATGCGTGTATATCCAACACAATGCAATCGCACTATAAGAAGGGAGATATACACATGGCAGATATTAACTACTGCGAAGCGTGTGAAACATTGAAAGAGGTTGATGCCAACCTTGTGGTCAACGGCTTCACAGACGAAAACTGTGCGAATCTGCAAGCGAATACAGGGCTTGCAGGAGATTCCGATGATTGCACCGACCTGAACACCATGAACGACTGTCTCATCGGTGCTGAAATCGATGAAGCTGAAATCACGGATGTATGTAATTGGCGAGAGTACATGGGCGGTTTCGTACAAAACATATGGACGATGAACAAGGCTCTGATATGCACCATCTGCGGTCTGTGGGACAAGGTGGTGGAATTGATTGAACGAGTCACCGAAGTCGAGAAACTGGCAGAGCGTACCGATTGTATCGTGGACTACATCTCACAGGGTATTGAGTTGGAAATCGGTGAGGAAGACACCGATAACTCCTATGTCGTAGCCGGAAAGGGTGTGTCCTTCCTTTCTACAGGCGGTGGACAGCGTGAGAGCGAGGTATCGCTTACCTATATCGCAGGTGGTCTGATGCAGATTGTCGGTTCTCTGCGGTTCTTCGATGCCGATTTCACAGACGAGGGTGCTTGCTACAACTATGACATCGGCGGTGCTACGGCAAGGAAGTCGAGCGCAAGAAAAGGCAATAGCGTGTGGAACAACACAAGCGGTGAGACTGTACCGATGGCAGGTGGTGGCGAGTTGCTGTTTGAGATCCGTCTGAAAAAGTCTGCTTATCCGCAGATTGACGAACTTTTTGCCGGAAGTGCATTCCCAACAGGCGGTGGTGCATACCATGTCAACGTGACCTTCTTCGATGAAGGAGAAGAAGCCTACGGACAGAACGGAAACAGCGACACAAAGCATACTGTTCCTGCCGGATGGGTTTACATCCAAGCGAGAATGGTAAGCATCAACTATCTCCATGCGAACGGAAGCAGATACTCCCCAAGAGGTTACATGGGCATCCGATTCAATCATGATGAAATCGTTTGTTAGAGAGGTGAAATAATATGGCATACGTTAAATGCGACTCCTGTGAGGATCTTCGTCAGAACGCACCGAATCTGATTACGAACGGCTTCACAGATACAGAATGTGAGAACCTTGCGAACGGCAGAGGTCTTGGCGGTGACGGTGACAACTGCGAAGACATGCACAACATGAACGATTGTTTCATCGGCATGATGGACAACGAGGTGGATGCCTACGACAACTGCGACTGGAAGAAGTTCATGCATAACCTTATTCCAAATGTATGGTCGGTCATCAAAGGCATCATATGTTGGCTGTGCGGAACTCAATGTCAGATAGACCATCTGTTTGATGGTGCGAATCTGCACGTTGGTGAGGATTCAAGTGAAGGAAGCTACATCAAACCAGGTGGCGGTGTCAGCTATCAGTATGACAGCGATACAAGTGGCGGTAGAGTATCGGATGTGAGTGCTTTGTATATCGGCGGTGCCTTGCTTCGTGTACAGGGTACATTCCGATTCTTCACCGTTGACTTTACGGATAAAGACGGAACTGCAAGAGAAGGTAACCACCATTGGGGCGAGACTGGTCCTTGCGTAACAGGCGGTGAACTGATTTGCGAAATCCGTATCAAGAAGTCGCAGTTTGCGGTCGGCCACATCTACGCAGGCATCGGACACGAAACAGGTGGTGGCGGTTATCATATCAATGCTACTGTCTTCAGCGCAGGAGATTACGCTTATGGTCAGCATGGTAACTGTAACAGCGATGGAACAGCACCAACTGGACACAGCGAAGGACATCTCGTTCCCGATGGCTACATCTACATTCAGCTTCGTATGTCCTACATTTGGGCATTGAGTGCTTATGATGCAGATGACCTCAACTCAAGTGGCAAGCCGAAGTCCGATGTAGTGAAGCGTTACTCTCCGAGAGCATTGATGGGTATCAGATTCAACCAGTCACAGATCGAGTGCTAAACTATGTATTTTGAGATTTGGAAAGATGGCAACTTAATACGCAGAGGCAAGAAGACGCTTGAGCCTATCAGCTTCGAGAACGAACTGATGTATGTGCCGGAGTTCACGCTGACCCTTCCCATTGATTGGATTGAATGCTTCGATGGATGGGAAGAGGTCAGGCTTTACATCAACGGCAAGTGCTTCTATGGTCTTGTGTGGGATTTGGAACTCGACAAGGTCGAAGAGATACTCACCGTTTCTGTCCGTCATGTTATTAGCGAATGGGAGCATCGTCTGATTTCTGTCAACCATGCTATTTCCGACAAGGAGATGAACGTGGTCTACAAGGGCGATGAGATAGAGGTGGACAACGACAGGGACGAAACCATCACAGCGTCTGACTTCGCCATCTCTGCGAGAGCCTTGAAGAACATGACTCTGAAGAAGTGGATAGCCAAGGCATCTGCTTCGGCTTGGAAGACTTCCAACGGAGACAAGGTGGCTGTTACTTCTGTTGACAAGGATGATGTCAAGAAGAAGCAAGGTACATACAAGGTAACTTATTCCACAGCCAAAGGAACATCGGTCACCGTTCAATGTACTGTCAAAGAAAACCTTGAGCGCTCAAGCAAGAAGACCGTTGTCAACAAAGCGAACCAAGAGGTCATACAGGCTACAGGATTCACGGCTGACATCGACCTTGGGCTGACCGTCTCTGATGTAGAAGAAAAGATAAAAGCAAAGGCATGGAAGTATAAGGACAAAGACACATCGGTTGCCGTTACTTCTTACACGACAGACTTCCGCAACGAGGTTGGCAGATATGATGTCACAGCATCCACGGCGAACGGAACTTCTGTAACTGTCAGAGTCTACATCGAGGACGAAACAGGATACGGTGACACAGATCCGTCCATAGTAGATAACCTTGAGGACATTTACAACAACAACGAGTTTGCCTATCCAGGTTGGGAGATAGACATTCAAGGCGATGCCGGAGATGAGATGATAGATTACGTCTACTCCAAGCAGAACAAGTTAGAAGCCTTGACGCAGACGATGGAACTGACAGATGACCTCTTTTGGCGAGTCGGTTGGTGGAATTATAAGAAGGTAGAGATAGGCACGTTCGGTGAGAAGAAGCCGTACATCATCTCTACGAAACCGAGCGGAGCAACAAATATTCGCATAATTTCAGAGCCGATTGTCGATTACGACTTTGAGTCTGTGATAAATGTTGCTACTGTGTATTCAGATAAGAGCGATTCCGGCATGGCATCGCTGACGCTCCGTGAGGTGTACAACGACAAGTCGCTACAGAGAGAAGGATTCCCTGTGATTATCCTTCGTGGCGATGTCAACAACGAGCGTGATTACACACAGTATTTCGCACCGAAACAGCCACCAAAGGTCGCTCCGAATAACGAACTCGAATTCGCTATCTTGGACGAAAAGTCGATAGCCTTGGAGAGCGGAAGACTCATCGAGGGAGCATTCGCATTCAACGATTTGAACCCTTTCGATGACTATGACGATTTCAAGCACATCACGGATCGGAAACGTGTTCGTGCAGCGAAAGCGGTCTATCGTGCAGCTATAAGGAAACTGAAGCACAGCAGACGAGCGTTGAACGTGGATGTAGTCGTGGAAGAGATACCGCCAGACTTGCTACCAGGTGACAGGGTGCGGTTGCTCTACGACAACAGCATTTGGAACATCGAAGCGTGTAGTTCGTATTACAAGAAGATCCTTTCAGAAGACGATTGGTTCTATGTGATCAGAACAACGCATGAGATAGATGAGAACGAAGTCGAGGTCAACACTTTGACTTTGTGCAAATGGATTAAGATTGATAGGGATACGGCGAACGCATGAGGATAACTTACGAAGAAGCGTTGAACAGAATAGCGGAAGTCACCAAGGACAGTAGGGATGAACTTCGGAAGTCTCGCTTGCAGAGAAGAACGGAGTTTACTGATCTAAACGGTGTGCCTTTTGTCGCACAGGGTGACGCAGACCATCCGGCACAGTTTTATATTTCCATCTCGCCGGACTTGGTGTACTTCCTTCGGTTTCAGTTCAAGCTACACATTCAGCCTCTGATTTCCACGGTAACAGGCGGTGGGAGCATCTCGAACGTGGACTACACGGAACTCGATTTGGACTCCACCACAGAGGTTCTGTCAGACTCGTCCACGCTGAAGATTTCAGATGATTTGTCACCGAATCCTCACAGGCACTCTGCAAGCGGAAGTGGCGGTAGTGTGCAGTACGGCATCAAGTACATCCATACCACATCCGAAAACTGGACGGTTAAGATACACGGTGTAGACATCACCGATTATCTCATCGAACAGCAGGACGGAGATTGGATAGATGGCGAAGGTGTCTATCCTACCAATCAGAACGAGGAAGACACCGACTACTACGATGTTCTGCAAGTAGCAACACTTCTGTACAACGGAAGTGAGAGCGACCAAGACAAGGCACAGAAGCTACTGAAGCCGGAGTTCAAGCTGATGGAGATAGAGTCAGACGCACCGTTCCAGGTAACGATGTATCTGTACTGCAAGTATAGCGTGGTGGGCAGATAAGATGGCATATTCGAGCAAGGTAATAACAACTTCACAGGGGACGATACCTATTGGTAGCAATCTGTTTGGAACATGCTCCACAGGAGCATCCACGCAGACCAAGACGGTCACGCTGTCTTCCTTCGATGTGCTTGTGAGCGGAGTCACCGTTCATGTGTACTTTGAGAATGCCAATGAATCGAACGGTGCGAAGCTGAAAGTCGGTAGCACCGATGCCAAGGACATCTACTGCAACGGAACGCAGAACGGTGTGTGGGAAGCTGATTCTGTTGTGTCATTCACTTACTACAACAATCGTTGGTATCAGAATGACGCACAGGAAGGACAGAGCGTGTCCTACAGGGAAGAGCCTAATAGCGGTGGCGGTACGACAGCCATCATAGGAGAGTGATGGCATGGCTATAAGCAAGGTTACATACTTTGACAGAACGCTGATTGACTTGACCGATGATACTGTCGAGGCATCGAAGCTGATAGTCGGAACAACAGCACATGATTCAGCCGGAGAACCCATCGAGGGTGTCGCAGCCGGACTCACCGTCATGATGGAAACCTACCAAGAACTCCTTGACGAGTGGAACAACACGAAGGGATTCAAGATTTCCTACAACGGCGAAACTACAGGGCAGATGTTCATGACGAACGATGTGAACACGACATCAGGCATCTACAAGGAAACAGCAACAGCAGATGGCGCAGACCCATGGTTTCTTGAGCAAGTAAGCGGTAATCGCTTCTATATATATACATACGTCAGCGGTGCGAAACTGTACATGCACAACACCACAGGCAATCTGATGGAACTGAATGCTACCGACAAGACAGCATTTGACATCACAGAGGAAGAGCCGCACAAGTTCCTGCTCCAAGTAGCAGGAGCAAATAAGTGGCTTCAGCACTCACGAAGTGCCAACGGTATGCGTCTGTACACCGACCACACGAATCTGTACAACTCACAGTTGTCGCTGACGTACATTGAAAATGCCATCGTGCCACACGGCACATTGAACATAACTGCGAACGGAACTTACGATGTTACGAATTATGCCAATGTGGTGGTGAGCGTGTGAGGAATTATGTGTGCGGATCATCAGCGGAAATCCGTGAGGTGATAACTTCGGAGATACTTCGAGGTGGCAACCACACCGTGGTCTTGCTCCTACCAAAGAAGCTGAAGCGCCTCGATGTCATGCTGAACGAACTCCCACTTGCAGGATGGGGAGTGGCATACATCATGACACCTCGCTACGATGCTTATAAGGATATTGATGGGAAACGATACTACGCACATTCGGTCAGCATAACTTGTCCATATAGCAAACGTCAGGTTCGTGCCTTTTGGAAGAAGCTGAAGGAAGTCACAGAGCCTGTCAAATTGCTTGGAAGTGAGAGAGAAAAGGCGAATGCACTTGCAAGGTATATATCTGAAACGGTTCAATACGACAAGACATGTCGTTATAGGATGTTCGCCTATTCTGCTCTCATAGAAAGTAGGGCGGTATGTGCAGGATACTCAAGGCTGTTTCGTTCCATGTGTGCAGAGTGCGGTATCAAGGCAATCTGCGTAGATGGAATGAAGGACGGAGTTCCGCATGAGTGGAACAAGGTTCTGATAAATGGGAAGTGGCATAAGATAGATGTCACGTTTATGGGGTCATAACTCTTTCGAGAGTTTGACATATACGCTGATGGGGTGGGGCTTTGTGTTTTTCACCCATCCCATCGCTCCTTTCTAAAGGCTTCGAGAAAGGCACAGAAAGGCTCTGGAATGGAAAAACACATAGCAAGGGTACAACGGCTCAATGAGCATGTAAAAGCCCACCCAAGCGACTACCAAGCGGTCATCGCACTACTGAAAGCACGTTCTGACATGATAGAACACAGAGCATGGCTTGCTATGGTAGAAAAGAAGAAACGTATAGCAGAAATCAAACGACAGAGAAAGGAGAGACAGGATGCCAAAGAACATTAACTCATCCTCTGGAATCGGTGAAGACCTCATCAGAGCGATTCAGCAGATGTGCTGTTCGGAACTGCATCTCATAACCCTGTATCAGAAGACGATAGCGGAGTTAGAGAACGGCTTGATTGACTTGGACGATGAGGAGATCCGCATGGCTCACTTTGAAAAAGCGGAACAGTATCGAGAAGATGTCGTAGCCGTGACACAGCTTCGAAGAGAGATGATGGTCAAACTGTTCGAGATGTTCGATGGTGACAAGGACGTTTGGTGCATGGTAAAGCATCTCGGTTCTGCGTCCTACTGTGCATGGGAGTGTTACTTGGCATCAGACGATGACCCATCGCTTCTCTCCATCGCTGTCGATACGAACAAGATGTTCACGAAATATATCTCACAGTTCCTCGGCATGGAAATCAGCGACTGTGCTTCATGCTTGAGTGATTTTTTAAGGGGAAAGGAAGAAACAAAATGAAGTACACCAAGTTAACAAGAAGCACAACGGTCAAGCATCGCATCGGTGATGTAGACACAGTAGCGGAAGGGAAACCGTCAGATGATGCTCTGTACGAATTCGAGCAGAAGCTGAATATCCATGTAAGCGATACTAAAATCGTTCCGTTTCATGCTACGGATAGCGTTGTAACCACGCAGACAGCGTCCGAGGATATGAGAGCGGATAGCTTCTGTGAGAAGGATTGCGACTCCATGGGCGAACCTGCCATCATCGGTCAGATGAGCGAAATCAATGTCATGGTAGGCGAGGAATTCGACCCACTTGTTGGCATTACAGCCAAGGACGATAATGGTCAGACGATAGAAGTTACCGTCGATGTTGTGGAAGGAGAGTAACTATGATTATTAACACAGCAGGTGAATACACCTTACAGTATACCGCCACAGACGCTTGCGGTAACAGCACAACGGTGGAACGTGACTTAACGGTTTTGCCACCGCCGAGAACAGTTCTGTATACCGATGGTACGTTTATCATCAATGAACGTCCACAGGATATTGCAACGAATATTCAGGCTCATGGTGATCCTACAAATGTGTATGACCCATTTGACCCGAATGGTGCTACGAATGTGAAAAAGTACATTTTTTCAAATTATAGTTCTGTTCCGTGGTATCCACAACGAGCGTCTATAAAACAGATTGAGATTGGCTCAACAATATCCCCGACATCAACAGCGTATTGGTTTTACGGATTAGCAACATGTACAACAATAGATATGCAGAAACTCAACACAAGTTCTGTAACTAATATGAGTAACATGTTCTATGGATGTAGTGCAATAACCACACTCGATGTCAGTAATTTCGACACAAGTTCTGTAACTGATATGCAATACATGTTCAATGAATGTAATGCACTTACCACACTCGACTTGAGCAACTTTAACACAAGCCTTGTAACCAATATGATTTATATGTTCTATGGATGTAGTGCAATAACCACACTCGATGTCAGTAGCTTCAACACAAGTTCTGTAGAATACATGCAATGCATGTTCTGTGGTTGTAATGCACTTACTACTCTTGATGTAAGTAACTTTAACACAAGCCTTGTAAAAAATATGAGTAGCATGTTTGAGGGTTGCATTTCTGTCACCGCACTTGATGTTAGCCATTTTAATACAAGTTCCGTGACTAATATGAGTGGTATGTTCTATAATTGCCAAACAGTAACATCGCTTGATGTCAGCAACTTTGACACAAGTAATGTGACTGTATCTGGTGCTATGTTCTATTGGTGCAAATCTATAGTCACACTTGATGTAAGTAGCTTTAAGACAAATCTCATAACCAACATGACTAACATGTTCCGTTATTGCATGGCATTGACAACAATCTATGCGTCATCTGATTTTGTCGTAACACAAGTCACTTATTCCAACGATATGTTTGAAGGAGACACAAACTTGGTTGGCGGTGCAGGAACGACATACAATTCTTCGTACAGAAACAAGGCAAGAGCCAAAATCGACGGTGGTGTCGGTGATGAAGGCTACTTCACGGCGAAATCGTAAGGCGGTGACAATATGAGACAATTCATACCGCATGTATGCGGAGAAAACAAACTGCACTTGCCACAAGGCTGTCATCTGCCGTTTTTCACAGGACTCGATGATGTCACCGTCATGCAAGGCGATGACTTCAATCTGCGTCTGAACGTGCAAGCCTTTGATGCTGACGGAAACCCTGTGCCGTACACCGTCACACCAAGCGAGTTCGAGCCATGCCAAGTAGGAGAGCAAGTCTACACCTACTCGATAGGCGAAGACTACTCAAGGGACAGGATAATCACGGTGATACAGGCAGATGACCCAACCATCACAGGACTCGATACCGTTATCCTGCAAATCGGAGAACAGTTCGACCCGATGGACGGTGTGTCGGCTACAGACGCTCATGGTGAATCGATCGAAGTAACAGGCGAGTTGCAGTTGTTCACAGGGCTTACTTACGAGAATCTGTCACAGGGGCAGAGTTTCAGCCTGACCGATGGTGTCAAGGCACTCGATGCAAGCGGAAGTTCGATTCCGTACACCGTATCGCCATCTACCATTGACACTTGCGAGGTAGGCGATTTCGTATTCACATACACATCAGCAAGAGGTTCGGCTACAAGGAACATCACAGTAGAAGCTGTGGTAGACCCACTCATCTACGGAACAGACGAAGGTCTTGAAGAGATGGTTGGAGTAGCATTCGACCCACTTGAAGGAGTTACCGCAGAAGACGGAAACGGAAATCAGATAACCGTTACCGTAACATTATTGTAAAGGAGAACAGATATGGTATTCGATGAAGCAGGAACATATCAGATTGAATACACGGCTACGGACGAGTGTGGAAACACCACCAATGCCGAGAGAACCGTTATCGTAGAAGCACCGCCGAGGACTGTACTTTATACCGATGGTACGCTGATTATCAACGAACTGTCGAGGGACATTGAAGCAAATATTCAGGCTCATGGACAGCCGACAAATGTGTACGACCCATTTGACCCGAATGGTGATACGAATGTGAAGAAGTATATCTTTAATTCAGACTCACAAAGACCGTGGAATTCGCAAGCATCGTCTGTGATAAGTGTTGAGATAGGTTCAAACATTCAGCCAACATCAACAGAGTATTGGTTCTATGGCTTCACAACATGCACTTCTATAGACTTATCGTTGCTTGACACAAGTGCGGTCACAAATATGAATAGAATGTTCCTTAATTGCCAAGCACTGACAAGCCTTGACGTAAGCAACTTCAACACCAGTGCGGTTACAAGCATGAATGCCATGTTCTATGATTGCCAAGCACTGACAAGCCTTGACGTAAGCAACTTCAACACCAGTGCGGTTACAAGCATGAATGCCATGTTCTATGATTGCCGAGCACTGACAAGCCTTGACGTAAGCAACTTCAACACAAGTGCAGTCTCAGACATGACTTACATGTTTGGTTATTGCCGAGCACTGACCACCATTTACGCATCAGTAAGCTTCTCTGTAACACAGGTAACGAGTTCCAGTAATATGTTTGGAAACATGTCTATCTATCTCGTTGGTGGTGCAGGAACGAGATGGAGTTCAAGCAATCCAAAAGACAAGACCTACGCACACATCGACGGTGGTACTTCCGACCCAGGTTACTTCACAGCAAAGAATTGAGGTGAATCATGAAATATCTTATTCAGAACACAAAAGAATTCGTAATCGCAATTTGTGTAGTCATCAGCGTAATCACAATCTCTGTCCTTGCATTCATGACAGGGGATTACCTTAAAATCGCCGGAGTCTTGGTCAGCGATGTTCTGACTCTGCTCGGAGTCTACCTCAACATGCCGACATCAGAAGAGAACCATGAAGCGACCATTCAGATGCGTCTGCTGAAGAAGAAGGAAGAACTCGATGATGACTACTTCGAGGAAGGTGAAGACGATGAGTAGAGAGATATGGAAGCCGATTCCAGGTTACACGAACTACAAAGTGTCTAACCTTGGAAGGGTGAAAAGCATCTACAGAGCGTCTTGTAAGAATCAGTTTTTCGAGGGAAGAATACTCACACCGATTAGAAATAGAGACGGTTATCTAAAAGTAAACCTTTCAAAAGATGGAGTGAGAAAAGAGGGCAAGATTCACCGACTTGTGTTGTCTGCATTTGTCGGTGAATGCCCCGAAGGTTTGGTTGTAAACCATATTGACGAAGACAAAACAAACAACTGTCTGTCAAATTTAGAATATGTCACACCAAAAGAGAACTCGAATCATGGAACTTGTCGTGAAAGATTGTCAGCCATGCTAACTGGTCGCAAGCGTAGCGAAGAATCGAGAATGAGAATCAAAATGGCTTCGAGAAAAAGGTCGGCAAAGCCTGTGGTCTGTATCGAAACAGGGATAGTATTCCAAACAGCCGGAGATGCTGATAAAGCGGTTGGTATCAAGCAAGGTGTAAATCAAGTTTGCCTTGGTATACAAAAGACAGCAGGTGGGTTTCATTGGAGGTATGTATAATGGCGAATTCAACAACTTTAGATGTAATGCGATATGCATTACAACAGTATGGGTACACAGAATATCCACCTGGTAGTAATAAAAACAAGTTTGGAAAGTATTTCGGAGAAAACGGAGTCCCATGGTGTACGGAGTACGTTTGGGTATGTGCCGATGTTCCGAGCGGTGATAATCCGATTGCCAAATCAGCCAACGCTGCGGATGTCCAAGATTTGACCGTTCAGAACAAGGGTGGCAAATACATCCTAAAGCAGACCGCAAACAACACCAAGAAGAAAGAAGCCCTGTCGAAGTACAGATTCGGTGATTCCATTAGCCTCAACTTCAACGGCAAGTCCACAAGACAGCACACAGGCTTCATCATCGGAGTGGTCGGCAACACCATCTATTGCATGGAAGGAAATACAAGTTTCACCGAGAAAGGCTCACAAAGCAACGGCGGTTGTGTCGCTAATCGTGACAGAAGTTACACCACAGGAGTATGCGTAGTCAGACCGAAGTATACTCCGTTCAAGTGGCATGTGCCTACCAAGCTGTTCACAGGCTCTCTGCCGAAGTTACCGAAGCGTGGATACTTCAAGTACAAGGACGAGGGCGAGAGAGTGAAGAAGTTGCAGAAAGCACTTGCTTGGGCAAATGGTTATGATCTGAAAGCCGATGGCATCTTCGGCTCGAAAACCTTCGCAGAAGTTGTCATCTTTCAAGTTGCCAACAAGCTGACACCCGATGGTCTGTTCGGAGCATCCTCGCTCAAGGCGATGGAAAAGTTGGTAGCCAAGCACAGGGAGAAGACTAACGCAGAGAAGATAGTCGAAGAGGCGAAGAGATGCGCTTGGGCTTACGGCACACCGAAGGACACTTACGAATATCCAGATGGCAAGCCGAAAGAAGCCTACAAGGAAGACCTGAACGAAGCCTATCCAATGTCGGAGCGGAAGAAGTGGGGCAAACAGCCAAGAGCCGGAGCATCGTGTGATGTCTTCGTTGGTACTGTGATGAGAGCAAGCGGTGTTGACCCCAACTTCCCAAGAGGTCTTGACGAGGTCGAACCGCACATGGCGAAGCACAAGGACAAGTACAAGGTTATCAACAATCCGACACAGGAAGAGATGCAACCAGGTGACATCATCTACGAACTGTACAAGGGCGGTGGCGGTCACATCAGCATCTTCCTCAAGGCTCATCGTATAGCACAGGCACAGTACAACGGCAAGACCTATCCTCATGTGCAGAAGTATGAGAAGCAGATAAAAGACAGCCACAAGAAGTTCTGCGTATACAGGAGAAAAAACAATGGCTAAACGAGCGGTAGATGTCAGCGCATGGCAAGGAAACATATCGGTAGACGATTGGAAGAAAGTGAAGAAGTCGGGCATCGAATGTGTCATCCTTCGATGCTCCTACACTTCACAGAGTAGCTTCAGCTTGCACAAGGACAAGGTGTTTGACCACAACATCAAAACGGCGGTCAAGGCAGGAATGCGGATCGGTGTCTATCACTACTCGCAAGCCATAAACGAGGTAGAAGCTAGGAAAGAAGCACAATTCGTCCTCAAGACTATCAAGCCGTACAAGGAACACATTTCGCTCCCTGTGGCATTCGATACCGAATTCGGCGGTAGGCTCAATTCCTATGTGGCGAGGAAGATGGGCAAGCAGAGATACAAGCAGGTGTGCGATTCCTTCTGTATGAAGATACTCGGAGCAGGATACACACCTATGGTATATGCCAATCTGTCCACGCTGACAGGATACATCGCAGATGACATATACAGATACTGGCTGATATGGGTGGCACAGTATCACAGCAAGTTACAGTATCGTCACCAAGCATATATGTGGCAATACTCGTCATCCGGCAAGGTACCTGGTCTTGACGGAAGAATCGACATGAACAATCTGTACGGTCAGACAGCGGTATCGACACCGACCAAGGTGAAGAAGTATCCGTATGAACTTCCCAAGCTGCCGAAGCGAGGATGGTTCAGTAGCGGTGACAAAGGAACGGAAGTGCAGAAGTTGCAGAGATTTCTTAAATGGTATAACGACAGCGATCTGAAAGTCGATGGCGAGGTAGGTCGGAAGACCATCAATGCCGTTCGTGATTTTCAGCAGAATGAAGGGTTAAAGGTAGATGGGGCATTTGGGAAGGAATGCCTTGAGAGAGCAAAGGCGGTGAAGATATGACAACAAGTGAAATCATAGTAACAATTGTAGTGGCGGTGCTTGGTTCAGGAGCATTGACCACGCTTGTCAGCATCATCGTAACTCGCCACTATGCCCAAAAGGACAAGAAGACAGAAGAACAGCACAAGTTCCGATTCGTAATGGAAGCACTTGCCCACAACGCATATTTTGGCGATTGCGAGAAGCTGATGGACAAGGACGTTTTGACGAGAGAAGAACTCGACAATCACAACTACTTGTACAAGGCATATCATTCACTCGGCTTGAACTCTACTGGTGACCGAATGCATGAAATAATTCTCGAAAAGCCAATCAAATGATGAATCCGTAACCACTTTGTCACCACTTTTGCACAGAAAAAGTGGGATAAATGCAGAATCGGTGAGAACAGATAAGAACAGATACAAAACGACGAAAGGCTTGGAAATTCAACAGTTCCGAGCCTTTCAATCGTTGCAATTACTTGCATCTGCGTCATCATTATCATTTACTATTATGTAAAAGTAGATTGTTGAAATTTCAACGGTTTCAGAAGTCCGTCACCATTTATTATCCCATACGATTGTAAACCAAACATCACAGATTGTAAACCAGCTTTCCGATGGCATCTTCCAAGGTGTCATTTTTTATTAGCTGATAATGCCGAGCGGTCACTTCAAGCGACTTGTGACCAAGGAGTTTCGATGCCACTTCCAAAGGAACATCGCAACGGCAAAGCTGTGTGCAGAACGTGTGCCTGTAGGTGTGTATGCTCTTCTTCGGTACACCTATCTTGTCATAGTATGCGTTCAGTAGCTTCCTTATATTAGTCGGCTCATAAAGCGTTCCGTTCTTCGTGGTGAAGACATAATCGGTGAGATACTCTCTGCGTTCCATCTCTCTTCGATGCCACTCACGATGCTCCGCAAGCGGAGCTGCAAGTTCATCATGCAGAGGAACGATCCGAGCAGAGTTGTACTTCGGCGGTTTTATCTCTCCGAGATATAGCTGACGCTCTATGTGAATCATACCATCTCTAACATCAGAATACTTCAGCGATAGAGCCTCGCCAATACGCATCCCTGTATAAAGTAACACCTTCACGATAAAACTCGCTCTAAACGGCTTACAGGGCTGTCTAACAGCATCTATTCCACCGAGGATAGCCGACACTTCCTCGTCCGTCCATATCACTATTCCATTATTCCGTGAGTTGTCCGGCTTCAATGGCAACTCCACGGCACGAAACACATCATCTGCATACTGGTTCAGCACCATCCATTTCCAAAACGCTGACAGGAACTTGTTGACTTGGCTCAAGCCTTGCGATGATATGTCGAGGTCGTTGTAAAACCTCTGTATGTCTTTCGCTCTGACATCCGATGCAACCATCCTGTCGAGGTCGCTGCCTTTGACATGGACATTGTAGGCTGACTTATAACTTACCTTTGTTCCTCTTGCATACTTCTGTGACACGGACAGGGAGTTCTCGATGTACTCTTCCGCTCTGTCGTGGATAGTCGCTGTCAGATGCTCCGTCTTCCTTGCCAGTTTCAGTTCAGCCTGTTCCTCAAGGCACTCCTTGTACTTCCTCTCTGCATCGCCTTTGCTTGTGCCGTAGAAGGATTTCTGCTTTCCGTCTATCGTCCGTCTGATGCGATAGTATTCCCTGTTTCCTACCTTAACATTCTTCTTTGTAGCCATCAGATAACCTCTCGATTACATTCTTCACAATATCCTGGTCTTCCTCTTTTAGTGTCTTGAAAGCACGAATGTAATACTCAAGTCTGTCACTCTGTTCGGTTGGGATCTTCACGGATGGATAGAAGTCCACATGCACATATGGAGACTCTTCTCCTGTCATGAGATAATCCATACTCACCTCAAGATAGTCTGCAATCAGCTTGATGTTCTCCGCTTTCATGCTTTTGATTTTACCCTTCTTCCAATCCGTGAATGTGCTTTGCGGAATCTTTGTAGCCTTTGAAACGTCAATGACTTTCAGACCTTTCTCTTTCAAGAGTTTATCGAAAGTGTCATACATCATAATCACCCCAAGAAAAAATGCGAAAATACGAATTTTAAGTGTTGACAGATTCGATTTCTCGCATTATAATGAAATCACGAAATGCGAAATCTCGCAACACAATATATCATCTAACAAAATTATACGAGATTTCGTAGCATCGGTCAAGCCACCACATCTTGTGGACTGCGGAGTGGTGGCATCTATAAGAAAGGGGGTGCATGCCTTGAAACCAGAGTTCAACCCAAAGAAGTTGAACAAGGCAATCGAAGAAAAGGACATGAATGTTCCTGCAATCCATAAAGCGACCGATATACCTTTGACCACTTTATACGATTGGGTCAATGGTCGAAGGATGCCAAGGGTTGATGGCATGAAGAAGATTGCAGATTGCCTCGGAATGCAGATAGAAGACCTGATCGAATAACGAAAGGAGAACACATGGACAGAGAGGAATTAATCGAACTGAAGAAGGAGCAGATAAGGCTACTCGAACAGGAAATCAAACTGTTGAGCGGAAACAACATCAGAAGCTGTGCCTTGAACTCCATTATATATGGGGTTTGGTATGAGGAAGACAAGGACGGTGGACAGAAATTCACCTTCGATGTTAGAGACACAGCGTGTCATCCTGTGTGGGAACTGATTCGAGGTGCTTCCATGAAGTTGTTCATGGAGAACGACAAGAAGTATCGACCAGACAGGAACACGATAAAGGACGGATTGAAGCAGAAAGACCTTACTCACGAACAGATTCTGCTTTGCGGAAAGTTCTGCGATGAAGTCATCGACATCTACAACAAGTACATCAAGTTAGCAAATCCGACCATGGAGTTCTGCGGAAAAACAATGAATCCGTGGGAAGACTATTCCGAATAACGAAAGGAGAGTTATGGAGAGATTACTAAAACCATCAGAAGCACGACACATACTCGCTTGTTCCACAGCAGAGATGTACAGGCTTCTCAAGGATGGAGAGATCCCATCCATCAGAAGAGGTAACAGATGGTACATCGCCACGGTGGATTTGGAAGCGTATGTGGAGCGTCAGAAAGGAAGGGGAGCATGAGCGACAGTCAGAAGATGCAGGTGCTGAACTACATGAAGACGCATAGGGGCATCACACAGGAAGAAGCGGTGGAGCATTTCAAGTGCTACAGACTCGCTTCGAGAATCAAGGACTTGCGTGATGACGGAGTCAAGATAGTCACCTACATGGAAGACAACAAAAACAGGCGAGGTCAACACGCACGTTACTTTATCGACATGGAAGGAGCATGAGCATGATTTGGAAAGAGCCAAGGTTCGAAGAACTGGACGAGGTGCTGATTGCACCGACAGATGCTCCGGCAGAAGATGGGGCATCCATCTCGGAGAAGGACTTCGACAGGATAAGAGATGGGTATGGAGAGGAGTACGAAGATGAGTGATACGGTCAGCAAGGCTTCGGTGAAAGAGTTGATGGATGCGATAGAGGGCAGATTCAACGTCATCGAGGGATTAATGGAAATCGTAAACGAGTATCACAACGCACAGACGATAACTGACGGGGTCATCGAAGAAATCAACTTTGCGAGAAGAATCATGAGCATCTACAAGACGCACCTTCTCTCGACAGAGCAGACAGATGACTTCGATGGTCATCCCAACACAATCATTTAGAAAGGAGCAACAATGAGCAGCCCAAAAGAAATATGGGTTCCAGTAGTCGGATATGAAGGCTTTTATGATGTTTCAAATTTAGGGAATGTGCGTAGTTACCACAATGGGAAATGGGGATGCTCCGACAAACCTCGCTTGCTCAAAGCATACCAAGGGAAACATTACAAGTACGTTTTCCTCTGTGGTAGAGATCGAAGAGGTCATGCTTACATTCACCGTCTTGTAGCAGAAGCGTTCATACCAAATCCAAACAATTACGGGTACATAAATCATATTGATGGCAATAAGTTAAATAATTCCGTTGAGAACCTTGAGTGGTGTACACAAAAGCACAATATACAACACGCATTATCAAGTGGGTTGCTTCGCTCACGAAGAGTTCGTAATAAACGGACTGGACAGGTCTTCCCGAGTGTTAAGGCTGCATCGATCGAAGCAGGTGTTTGCAGAAGCTGCTTGGACAACTATCTTCGTGGGATAACAAAGAAAGAAACAGTATATAAAAGGAGGGTAATTGACTATGAACTTGTATGAAATGAACGCACAGATCGAGAGCCTGTTGAACAGCATGATTGACGAGGACACAGGCGAGGTCAACGAAGAAGCACTCGCACAGCTTGAGCAGCTTGAAGCTGACAAAGACGAGAAAATCAAGAACACAGGGCTGTTCATCAAGAACAGGATGGCATTCGCAGATGCCTTGAGCAACGAGATTGATGCTCTGAAGAAGCGCAGACAGGCGGTGCTGAACTCCGTAGCAAGGGCGATGGACTATGCAGACTATGCTCTCGAAGGTAAGCCGAAGGAATTCGCAGAGGTGAAGTTCGGCTACAGAGCATCGCAGAGCGTGGACATCGTCAACGAAGACCTTGTGCCGGATGAATACTGCATTTACAAGACGGAACGCAAACCGCAGAAGACGGAGATCAAGAAGCTGTTGAAGAACGGCGAGAAGGTACCTGGATGCGTCCTCGTTGACAAGAAAAATCTTCAAATCAAGTGAAAGGAGAAGACATGGCAGAAGCAAAAATCTATAAGGCAATCGCCAATGTAATGAAGGATGTTGGGGCTGTCGGCAAGGACAGCAAGAACCCACAGCAAGGATACAAATATCGGGGCATTGATGCCGTGATGAACGCTCTTCAGCCTGCGATGATAAAGCATGGAATCTTCGTTGTTCCATCGGTCATCGAGCAGACAAGAGAGGAACGCAGAACCTCAAAGGGTGGACTTCTGATCTACTCGATTCTGAAAATCTCTTACAGATTCTATGCGGAAGATGGCTCTTATGTTGAGTCGGTGGTCGTTGGCGAAGGAATGGACAGCGGTGACAAAGCTACCAACAAGGCATTGAGCGTTGGATTCAAATACGCTTGTTTCCAAGTCTTCTGCATTCCGACAGAAGAGATGATAGACAGCGAGGTGGATTCTCCGCAGCCTGTCCACAAATCCGAGCAGAGGATTACAGAGGAACACGCACAGGACATCAAAGACGGACTCGAAGAAACAGATGCGAATGTTCCGGCATTCCTGTCCTTGTTCCAGGTGAAGAGCGTGGACGAGATGTTCGAGTCACAGTATGAGAAAGCGATGCAGATGATTGACAAGAAGCGTCAGAAACTGAAAGGGGGCAACTAATGAATTTAGTAGTTATGAGTGGCAATCTTGCGTCAGATCCGTCCATCAAGGCTACACAGGGTGGCAAGGAGATGTGTACTTTCCGGCTTGCTGTGAATACAGGATGGGGCGAGAACAAGAAAGCATCGTTTTTCCATATCGTGACATTCGGCAAGACCGCCACGAACTGTGACAGATTCCTCGCCAAAGGAAGAAAGGTATTGGTCAGAGGTCGAATCGAAACAGGCAGCTATGAGAAGAGTGACGGATCGAAAGTCTATACAACGGACATCATCGCAGATGAAGTTGAGTTCTTGCCAAACGGTGATGCTCCGAGTGATGCTCCCAAGAGAGAGCAGACCACCGAAGAAGTAGCGAAACAGGAAGGATTCGAGAGCCTGTTGAACGAGGATGACCTTCCATTTTGAGAGGTGGGAGCATGAGCGATATGAATATACCCATTGAGAGTGTACATGATGCTCCCAATGGCTTACCTCAAGACACGCTGTGTTGGCGATGCAAGCATAGTGTCCCCACGCTGTCAGCAGGATGCTCATGGTCAAGGCATGGAACTCCTGTAGATGGATGGACAGCATACCATGACCTCGATAGGGAATATACCTACTTTCGGCATGGATGCTACAAGGTCATCTCTTGTCCGAAGTTTGAGCCGGACACAAATACGAAGATGAACGGAACGCTGAATGCTTACCGAGGTCTTGGCTATGCCATCGCCACACAATGTGTCAGAGATTACAGGGAGTATTACGGACAGCTTCTCGATGACGGAGATTGGTTCGATCTCTGCATCAAGCGAAGAAAGCAATACATCAAGGTCAGAGAGTGGGTCTATGGAAAGCGTCAGAGAGCCAAGCGCCGAGGAAACAAGAAGATGTATGAGTTCCTCGGTGACAAGAAGCACAAGCTGAAGAAGCGGTATGAGCCGTACAAGAAAGGTGCGGAGCGTGGCTACAGAGCAAGGCAGCTTGTCAAATCATGTGAGCATTACTTCCACACCGAAGAGTGGCTTGAGTATTGCGACATGGACGGAGATAGAGTCATGAAGCTGATACAGGAAGACGTTATAAGGCAGAGAAAGGAGAAACATGGCAGAGAAAGAGAAGTTTAATTTTCGGGTACATCTCTCCGGCAAGAAGTACATCATCGGCAACGGATTCGGATTTTGGATAGTAAGCGAGACACCGAGGAAGAACAAGAAGGGCGAGGACGAGGTATACAGGAAGCGCTTGAGCGGTTATCACAGCGACCTGGTCAGCCTCATGGATTCATACTTCGAGCAGACGCTGAAGAAAGCCGAGATAGACGGAGAGATAGAAGACCTCGTCAAGCTAATAGTCAAGACGAGAAAAGAGATAAAGAGTTGGTGGAACAAGGCGAAAGGAGCATTTGAATGATAGTAGCATTCAGAGATACAAATGGAATCAGTGAAGGAGTAAGAGTCGTATTGCATCGGAACGAGAACATCCTCGAAGACATGGAAGAGGTAGCGTCCGTGATCCGTTCCTTTAGGAACGCACTCTGCAACGAAGTGCCGGAAGAGGTTGCTGACCTCATGATAACCACGGTAGGCAAGTTGGCTTATGCGGATGATGCCGAAGGTGCAACGAAAGCATTGGAAGAGTTCGATGCTTTCCTTGAGAGCGAAGCAAAGAACCTCGGCATTGACCTCGATGCGGTCACAGATGGAATGGAATAGGGGGGGGGTGATGAATTGCCACATTGTTTCGAGGTGGAATTAGCACAGAAGTACGGAATACTCGAAGCGATCTTACTGAACTACTTTCGGTTTTGGATTCAGAAGAATGAAGCAAATGAAGTTCATTATCACGATGGCAGGTATTGGACATACAACAGCATCAAAGCGTTCTGTGAACTGTTTCCTTACGCATCGAAGAAGATGATTGAAAAAGCCATAAACCATCTTGTGGATGAAGGGCTTCTGGTTACAGGAAACTACAACAAGTCGGCTTATGACAGAACGAAGTGGTATGCATTGACCGAAAAGGGGAAATGCATTTCCCCTACAGGGGAAATGGAATGCTCCGAAAGGGGAAATGGAAATCCCCCAGAGGGGAAACCTATACCAGTTATTGACACAGAAGAGGAACCAGTTGGAGAACCATTTAATAATGCTGTGAAAGAAATCATCGCTTATCTCAACGAATCTTTGGGAACTTTATATAAGCCATCGTCCGGCTACATCAAGACATTGATTCATGCAAGGATGGCTGAAGGATTCACGGTAGATGATTTCAAGACGGTCATCTACAAGAAGATCAAAGAGTGGAGAGGTACAGACAATGCGAAGTATCTTCGACCTCAAACTCTGTTTGGAACAAAGTTCGAGTCGTACCTTAATCAGATTGATACTCCAAGCAGAACACAAGAATATGATGCCATCGAAGAATTTCTGAAAGGGGAAGACGATGAATCGACAGGAATTTGGTAGGGTCGTTGCCGTGATCCGAAGCGTCTACAGGGACAAGGACTTCCTTGCAAGTTCTGAATCAGCCGAAGTTTGGTACGAACTCCTCAAGGACATTCCGTATGAACAGGCAAAGGCAGCGGTGATGAAACACTCTCTCACAAGCAAGTGGTCACCGACCATCGCAGAGATCCGTGAGAGTGCGGTCAGCATCACAGAGCCGGAGAAGTCATGGTCGGACGGTTGGGAGCAAGTAAGACGAGCAATAGGCAGATACGGATACTGCAACGAGAAAGATGCTCTTGAGAGCATGGACGATATTACAAGAACAGTAGCTAAAAGGCTTGGGTGGCAGACCATCTGTGCAACGGAAATGGACGATGTTCCTTCGCTTCGTGCGAACTTCCGAATGATTTATGAGCAGATACAGGAAAAACACGGCACAGATGACCTGCTCCCAAGCGATATGAAAGAACAGATTGATTCAGCGAGAGCCGAAAAGGTGAAACAGCTAACAACTGATCTCGCTGACAAGTTAGGGATATGAAAGAGAAAAGATGTTTCAAGTGTGAATCTCGGTATCCAGGTTGCCATGCAGAATGCGACTACTACCTCGCATGGAAGAAGGAGCATGACAAAGTCAAGGCAGAGGAGAATGCCGAGAGAAAAAAAGAGTATGACAGAAAGTCGTATGACGTAGAAAGGCACGACAGAGTTATCAAAGCCACAAAGTAGGGGTGGTGGTCACTCGCAGAGATGCGTCTACACAGCGTCAGATTGACTTTGTAGCGATTTTTATGGCTTGGTCGATAAATTAGTCGATTGGAAAAATAAAATCGAAATTTGAAAAGGAGAAAAACACATGGAAATAGGGTTGATTGATGTGGATTCGCACAACTTCCCAAACTTGGCTCTGATGAAGCTGTCGGCTTTTCACAAAGCACAAGGAGATCATGTTGAGTGGTGGAACGGTCTGAAGCATTACGACCTCGTTTATCAGAGTAAGGTGTTTGACGAAACGTATAGCAAGGATAATGAGTTCGTAGTGATGGCAGACAAGGTGATCAAAGGCGGTACAGGATATGACCTTGACAATAAACTTGACGATGAAGTTGAGCATTTCATGCCGGATTACTCGCTCTATGGGATTGCAGATACAGCTTATGGTTTCCTCACAAGGGGGTGTCCGAGATCGTGTGAATTCTGCATCGTTTCATCCAAGGAAGGACGAAAGAGCGTTCACGTTGCAGACCTTGATGAATTCTATTCTGGACAGAAGAACATAGAATTGCTCGATCCAAACATCTTGGCTTGCAAGGAACACGAAAGATTGCTCATGCAACTTGTGGATTGCGGTGCGTGGGTGAACTTCAATCAAGGCTTGGACATAAGACTTCTAACGAAGGAGAATATCGAACTCATAGACAAAATCAAAGTGAAAAACATTCACTTCGCATGGGATTTCATGGAACAGTCAGAGCAAGTTCTTCAAGGCATTGAACTTTGGAAGAAAAATGCAAAGACGAGAAGCCACGGAAGATTGGGGGGGGTGTACGTCTTAACTAACTTTAATACGACCCATGAACAGGATCTTTTCCGAGTAGAGAAACTTAAAGAATTAGGATTCGACCCATTCGTGATGGTCTACAACAAACCAAAAGCACCGAAGAAAACAAAGTGGCTTCAGAGGTACACGAACAATAAAATCATTTTTCGGTCTATGGATTGGGAAGACTATTTGAAAGTCGGAAGACATTTATAAGAAAGGAAAAACACATGGAAGATAAGAAAGAATACTCGATGGTAGGAAAGGTCGAAATCGGTACAGATGAGTATCGTGACCTCATCGAATCACTCGCAGAAGTGAGAGCGGATTACAACGAGGCTTCGAGGAAGAACACGGAGCGGTACTGGGAAATCGAGAAGCTGAAGAAGCAGGTCGAGGAACTCAAGATGTACAAGGAGTTCGTCACCGAGAAGTGCCTCGATTCCTACAAGCTGTGGAAAATCGAGAAGGAAGAGAGGAACTGCGATGATTAAAGCAACACAGACACATCATGGTCAGTACAGACCATACGGAGACTCCTACGATGTGTGGATGATTGACACGGACGAGGCGATGGAATTCGATGATGTACTCGCATGGTGCAGAGAGAATCTCATCGGTGGCAGCACAGTTCCGTTGAGGTATGACTTCCTTCGGATATCCAGGAACGACGATACGTTCACACGGAGCGACTACTTCAAAGGCTATGTGGAGTTGTATCGGTACACACCGACATCGTGGAAGTTCGAGAAGGTAAGACCTTACGCAGATTGAGAGGTGGAGAGATGAAGGTTGAGTACAAGCAATATATGTGGGATAAAGCAGGAAGCGTTCCAAAAGGTAGCGTTGTAAAAAGGACAGACGATTGTGAGCCATGGATTATCGGCGAGAGATACCATAATCCAAACCACGGAGTTGATTACGTCAGAGCCATCCGGCTTACTGACGGTTACACGGATGGATTCGATTTGGGTAGGGACGTTATCGTCCTCGATGCAAAGGTGGTGATTGGATGAAGGTTATACACAAAAGCGATGTGACGAAGCCTGTTAGCGAAGTCAAGCACGGTCAATGTTTTATGATGGGCGGATCAATCCTCATGAAAGCATATCGTGAATGCGATTATGCGGTAGACCTTGAGAATGGAATAATTTACAAACTCGATGATACGGATGAGGTCTTCCCGATAATTGCAGAGGTGGTGGTTAAATGAGAGAAAGAGTCTGTGCATACTGCGGTGAAGAGATCCACGGAAAGTTCTTTGAAGTTGCTTTGACACTCCGCAGAGGAAGAGAAGGGAACATGAGGAAGGTTGACTTGCATCCGGCTTGCTTCGAGGAAGTGTGGGGCAAGTGTGAGTTCAAAGAAGAGGACGGTGATGAGGAATGAAGATGGTAGCGATACTTGCCATAGTCGGTATGATTGCTCTGATTGTATGCGTATTACTCGCATTTGCATTCTTCATTGTCGGAGTGATAGATGAGATGAGCATGGAAGACAGATTGTATAACCTGGGCAGAAGATGCGTTAAAAAGCTGAAAGGCAAGGTGCGGTAATGAAGTTTATAGATTTCTTTGCCGGAATCGGAACGGTTCGGATCGGCATGGAAATGGCAGGACATGAATGCGTAGGATTCTGTGAGTTTGACAGGTTCGCAGTAGCATCCTACACATCCATGCATCTGCTGACTGATAGTCAGAGAGATTATCTCATGACTTTGCCATTAAAGCAACGACAAAAGGAGATACTGAATGAAGAATACAGAAATGGGGAATGGTTCGCTGCCGACATTAGAGATGTGCGAGCAGATGAACTTCCTGGATCAGATTGTTGGTGTTTCGGAGCGCCATGCCAGTCATTCTCAATCGCAGGATCAAGAGAAGGGATGGACGGAAAGTCTGGACTTATCAGAGAAATCTTTAGATTGCTGCGTGAAACAAGGGAAGAAGATAGACCCGAATGGTTATTCTACGAGAATGTTAAAGGAATGCTTTCAAGCACAAAAGGACTTGACTTCCTTGAGATCCTCGCTGAAATGGACGAACTTGGGTACGATGCGGAATGGCAACTTATCGACAGTCGATTCTTCGGTGTACCGCAACACAGAGAAAGGGTCTTCACTATTGGACATTCTCGAAGATTCGGTAGACGAGAAATACTTCCTGTCGGAAAACGCTGTGAAGAGATTCCTGTCGAAGAAGGATACGAAGATCTATCTGCTAACACGTTGATGAATGTGAATCGGTTATTGTACGGCATCTATCCAATAACTGGCACAGATGTTGCGACAGACAGACAGACAGACAGACAGACAGACAGACAGACAGACAGACAGACATCTGTAGCAGACCGCCAAATACAACCGCTGTTGGCAATTCTGAAATTCAACGGTTTCCACGCATTGTCCAAATCGGAAACTTCATGTCAACCAAAACAAGGGCAAACCCAAACCAGGGTAGAGTCTACCATGTAGGGGGGGTGTCACCATGTTTAACGAACTTGACAGGGGGCGGTGGGAGAATGCCGTGGATAATCTACTGAACAAGAATTGGAAGATCCGTAAGCTGACACCGAAAGAGTGCTTCAGATTGCAAGGGATAGAAGATGAAATGTTTGAAAGAGCAGAGTCTGTCAACAGCGATAGTCAGTTATATAAGCAGGTAGGAAATGCCTGTAGTGTGCCTGTCGTATATGAAATAGCGAAGAAAATGGAAGGTGGTGTCGATAATAAAGTCTAAATACAAGCGTATCGGTAAAGAAGGAAAGCCATATCATCGCATGGTTGTCGAGAAAGCGATTGGCAGAAAACTTTCGCATGATGAGGTGGTTCACCATATTAACGGAAACACATTTGACAACAGGATAGAAAATCTGCAAATCGTAACACCTTGTGAACACGCAAGAATACACAACCAAAAGTACCCAAGAAGAAAAATCTGCGTGGTATGTGGCAAAGAGTATGAGCCGTATGAAAGCAAGAGGAAGACTGGAAAGGTATGTTCTCTAAGCTGTAAGGTTGAACTTGCTAAACGAAACGCAGCAAAAAGAAAGCGTCCGATTTTGCAATTAAACATGGATGGCGAGGTTGTTAGAAGTTGGGACTCCGCAAGAGATGCACAGGAAGAAACAGGGTTCTTCGAGAGCAATATAAACAAGTGCTGTAATGGGAAAATACCGTCATATAAAGGGTTTGTTTGGAAATACAAGGATTGCCATATACGAGATCAAGAAGGTGTCAGATGAAGATTGAAGAAATGAATGAACTTACAGACGAGGAACTGTACGAACTTTCCATGCAGAAGCGTAAGAACGGCTGTGCTACATCAGATGCGTTGATGGCACAGCGACTCATTTGGGCAAGAAGCGGATGCGGATATTGCGGAAAACTCGGTTCTGTCTATGTAGGTGAAGGAAACCATACCACAAAACAATACCATTACGCAGAAACGTCAAGGGATCTGCTGTGAAAGGAGAAGAAATGAAAAATGACAGCGTGAGCCATCCGGCTCATTACTGCGATGGGAACATCGAGGTGATTGATTACATCGAGGACAAGGGCTTCGGCTATCACCTCGGTAATGCCATTAAGTACATCAGCAGAGCAGGAAAGAAAGACCCGAAGAAAACCGCAGAGGACCTACGCAAAGCCGTGTGGTACATCGAGCGGTACATCGGGCTGATAGAAGGTGAGAAAGAATGATAGTGTTCTGCCACAACGAGGAATACTTTGAGAAGACACCACTCGAAAAGCATAGAGTGTGTTGCAACTGTAGGCATCGAACAACAAGCGAATCGGTGAGCAAGTGCATGATTGACGGACACTATGTTGGTTACGTTCAATGCTTCACAGAGTGGTGTCTGCATTGGGCGAGTGACAAGGCAAGATGGGAAGGTGAAGATGAATGAAACTACCACAAGACAGAATACTCCACATAAATACGGAATTTAAGGACGGCAAAGTGAATATAGTGGCAGAGTGGCAGGGCGAATTGGTGCGGTGTAAGGATTGCAAACACAGATACGGCGATGAATGTCCTATGAGGTACGTTGAATGGGTCACCTACGATGATGACGGATACATAGAGTGGGATGATATAGTGCATGATAACACGATGGACGAAGGGTATTGCAGTTTTGGAGAGCGAGAGGATGATGAAGCATGAGCGATTTAATCAGCGAAGAGGAAGTATATGTGCTGACACCATACGGAGTGCTTTTATCAGTGATGAGCGATTATGGCATAGATATTAGTCATATTACACCTAGAATGGCAGAGCATTTATTTGACGATTTGATGGAAGCACTTTGTAAACAAGGGTATGTTGGTCGGAAGGAGCGGAGCGATGAGTGACCTAATCAGCAGAGATGATGCGGTTGCATTGGTTATCAAAGCAATCCACGGAACAGACAACAAGGAGATACAAGAATACTTATTTGACGGACTTCGTAAGCAGATGTGGTCGCTCCCATCCGCAAAGCCTACGGGAGACCTTATCAGCATACAGATGGCAATAGAACATTGGGGTCGAAGTAGTGGGAACCTTACTAACGACCAGATTGCAGAATTACAACGTGAGATTGAGTCGCTCCCATCCGCAGAAGCCGAGGACAGACTTTATATCAAGATTTATGCAGACGATGAGCCATCAGTCATGGCTGAAAAACTTTACCAAATATGCGATGAAACACAAAACGGAGAAGTCGCCGAATGGCTAAAAGAGTATTTCCCATCCGCAGACAGACCGACAGGGTGGATTCCGTTCAAGAAGCGTCCATTGACAGACGAAGAAAAAGAAGAATATCCCGATTGGATATACATATTCGATTGTCCGTTACCCGATGACGAAGAAGAAATTCTCCTGTCAAATGGCAAACATGTATGGACGGATACATTTATCGACGATGGTGAGTGCTACCTCGATGGTGGTGACGATATTGACGAAGGGATGGCATGGATGCCAATGCCAGAACCATACAAAGGCGGTGAAGCATGATACATGATGCAACACATTGCGCTGACTTTTGCGTAGATTGCCCGATGAAATGTTACAGGGCAGAATTAGAAGTTGATCTACGAAGTAAGTGGAAAGAGTTTGTCGGAGTTCCGTTATCTTATGCACATCTATACGGAACGGAAGAGTGTCCAAGAGATGCGTATCACAGAGAGGATGGTGAAGCATGACGAACGATGAGAAGGTGACGTTGGAGTTGACAGTAGGTGAAATCAAGGAGATGATTCTGCCTCTGTATGAGTTTTCGATATTCGACATGATTCGTAATGATCCTGACATCGACAATCCAAGATGGCTCCGTGGTCAGATGAAAATCTATTCAAGGCTGTTACATGCGATAGGAGAAGATGATGAAAGCTGATGAGACAGAGAAGTTCATGCAACAGATACACTATGTGATGAGCAAGTGCCATTGGAGAAGAGATATGGGCGGAGTGTGGGTGTGCTCTTTGAGCATACTCCCATGCGAGAGAGTTCTGTACAAGGGCGAGTGTGAAGCCGTAGCAGATTGGTACAAGGAGAACAAAGGTGGTGATGATGAATGACCGAGCGTGAAGTGATGGATGAATTGGTTAGGTTAGTTGGTGTGATTACTTACGGCAAGGAGCGTTGGTTCAAGCAGAACGGCTGTTGGTATGACAGGCTGTTCGGAGATTACATTCAGAACGAAGTTTTGCTTGAACGGATCAGAAAAGCAATCGAAGACGAGGTGCGTGAATGAACATATACATGGCGGTCACGAATGACAAGTACGAATTGCCTGTGGCTTTCGGTGAGACGTTGAGTGAACTTGCGAGGATGGTTGGTAGCAATCCTTCCAATATCTCAAGGAACATCAAGAACTACAAGACAGCGAAGAGGCATTGGGGGAAGTACAGATACGTTAAAGTCGAGATTGAAGATGAGGAGCAGACATGATGGATATGTATGTGTTCGGAGCGGTGTGCTTCAGCGCCGGAATCATAATCGGAACGGTAGTTGTGGTCGTGGGATTCTTCCTTGAAGAAACCTACGAAGAAAGGAAACGGAATGAAGGTAGACATCGAAAGTGTAAAAGAAATCATAAAGCATTACGGATACAGGCATCAGATGGTCAAGGCTTGTGAGGAACTGTCAGAGTTGCAGACGGTGATATTGCAGGAAGTGAACAAGCACGACAAGTATCCTGTAGAAGACATCGCATCGCTGACCGAGGAACTGGCTGATTGCTATGTGATGCTGAAAGAGGTAGAACTGATTAACTGTTTAGATGACAGGGACATAAATCCGATAATTGAAGCAAAGTTAGCAAGGACATTAGAGAGGATAGACAATGAGCGGAGGAAAGAAAAAGTTTCCGAAGAAACGGACGTACACAGAAGGTGAAGTCAGACGTATCGTCCACAAGTGCCAAGATGATGCCGTGAAGAAGATCATACTCCTCTGTGCAACCGCAGCGAGAGATGAGTTCGACATGGACGAGGAGCAATTCGTCAACTTCCTCGCAAGGATGCAGAGGTATGTTGACAACGAGGCACAGGGTCTTGTGGATGTCGATGTGGCAAACAAATCGTTAGAGAAGCATGGAATCAATTTAAGGTTGGTGAGATGGTGAACAAATGTTTTGCGATGGAGAAAGACAGAAGGTTCTGCGACATATCAGAACAGAGGACAGAGAGCGTGACATGCTACGCATTAAGCTACGAAGCGTATTACAGGATGAAACGCAATAATCTTTGCTGTTCTAAAGCATGTCCGTTCTATAAAGAAAAGCGAGGTGACATACGACTTGACTAACAGCAGAGACAAGGGTGCAAGATACGAGAGGTACATAGCCAAGAGGATTCGTGAGTATGGCTACGAAGCTGAACGTGGATGCCAACACGCAGGTGGCAAGGACAGTCCTGATGTGAAGTGCAACATGAATGGAATCCATTGGGAATGCAAGAAGGTAGAGAAGCTGAACATTTGGAATGCTCTTGCTCAAAGTGAACGTGACGCAGGAGATGGCGAGATTCCGGCTGTGGTCTTCGCAAGGAACAGGAGCAAGGATTATGTGGCTGTTCCGTTCGATGACTTCATGAGGATGTTCAGAGCGTATGAAAAGGAGTGGGAAGAATGAATAAATACTGGAAACACTTCAAGACGATTTGCAAACACAAGTGGGTGGTTTTCAAGCAATGCGTTGCCTGTGGAATAACATGGCGAGGAATCGTTCATGACATATCGAAATTTGGGTTAACGGAGTTTATTGCTTCGGCAAAACATTTCCAAGGAGACAGAAGTCCCATAGAAGCAGAAAAGGAAGAGCAAGGGTATTCTATTGCATGGAATCACCACAAAGGACATAACCCACACCATTGGGAATACTGGACAGACTTTGGAAAAAACGGAGAGGTAATTGCACAGAAAATACCATATAAATACGTTGTTGAAATGGTTTGCGATTGGATTGGTGCTGGAATGGTATATTCATCAGGAAACTGGAGCCAGAGCGATCCACTGGAATATTATCGAAAAGTAAGGGAAGGAAGACACTTCCATCCAAAGACGGAAGAGTTAATAACAGCGTTCCTTTTAGAGATCAATGACCGTGGATTGGAATCGTTTTATAAAATGGCTAAAGGAATGGAAAATCCGTATTTGTTTATCGATTATGAAGACATCTATTGTCCATGATTAGAGAGGTGAGAAAGAATGATTTGTCCGTGGAAGAAAAAAACAAAAAGATATGCTGATGGCTATAAAGGAGAGGTTTCTAAAGAATCTTTCTGCGATTGTGACGAAGATGAATGTCCGTTCTACATAAACGATGAAGCGTGGGTTATGGAACATCTTTCGGGCAATAAGACCGCAGTTAGATGCAGGAGAGTGAACAATGGATAGTGAGCGCAGACTTCCTAACTTCCTGCACAACGAAGAACAGTATATGCGGATCAAGACCGAGAAGAAACTCATCGAATACCAGGTCAAGCTGTTCCGCAACGAACTGAACAAGATGCAGAAGCGGTACAAGGAACTCAAAGCCGGAGAGGAACGCAGAGCCGAGTCCTATGGAGCGAAGTACAAGACGAGGAAGGAACTCGATGATGCTTACATGCTCGGCAACATGACAGACCGTGAGTATATGCAGTACCGCTCCGCTATGTGGCAAGCCTACTCTGACCGAGGATACGAATCGAGGATTAAGTGGCTCACGGCGATGCTTGACCACTACCAAGCCAAGTTGGACAAGATAACGAACTGGATGACCGCAGCACAAAAGGCATCGAGAGAAGGAATCAACAAGCGGTACAGGAAGCGTCAGAAACATTACGCATACAAGCGGAGAGTCAGACGCAGAGAACGAAGCGAAAAGAAGAAACAGCAATACAAGGAATTGAAAGAGAGGTACAAATACTATGGGCTTCGATAAAGCATTTGGGATACTGATAATCATAGCGTGTCTGATGGCGGTGTTCTTCCTCATCATTCGCAAAGGTGTCATGAATGATGTCGTGGATGACAGGTACGGTACACATGACTTGCTATTGTCCTATGTATCGTTCTTCATCTGCTATCTGATGTTCACTCTTGTAACATGGGGATTCGTTATGGCTATCATATTCGGTATCAGACTGATTGTGGGGTGAAGAGATGAAGTGGCTTGCATTAAATGAGATAACGTATCAGAGGAACGTAAGGAAGGTGGCGATCAATCCGTCAATGATAATCATGGTAGCACCATGCAGGAAGGGTACGGAGATATATTTCATGGACGAAGGAATGATAACAGTAGAGGAATCCTTCGAGGAAGTGATGCGACTCCTGGGTGGTGAATGCCTGTGGAAGATGCCGTAGACAGCGTCAGATTCAATTTGTAGCGATTTTTATAAAGAAAGCGAGGATTTATATGGGAGACAAGTTTACATCATGTGAAACAATAAAGATACTTGATAAGATGATTGGGGATATATATCCGATAGGAGAAACGCATCACGATGATATAGCTTATGAAAATCTGCTGACCTACATCGAGGTTGCCAAATGGTGTCTCGAAGGAATCTACGAAGTGGCAGAATACCACGACAGACCAGAGTGGTCGATGCAGAGGTCAGGCAAAGAAGCGTTAAAATATATGTCGAAGCTGAACACGGACATATCAGAACTGTGTTCAGAGATGCTGTTGTGAGGCTCTGGTTTGACTTTGTAGCGATTTTTATAGGAAGGTGGAGTAAATGGTCAAAGAGGATAAAAAGTCTAAAGTTTGGAAAATTGATGATGCAATCAAACATGCAGAAAGCACAGCAGATGAATGTGAGGTAAAAGCGAGGCTGCTTGAAACTCCGCATTACACCAAGAAGAGCATGGAGAGGTGTTCGGAAGAGCATCGTCAGCTTGCGGAGTGGCTAAAGGAACTCAAGGAATTGCGGAAGGAACGTATAGAACTGAAAAAGCAGAATCTGATACTGCGGTTTATTGTTGCATTGTATGAAGAAGACGATGAGCCGGATTGGATTCCTGTGGAAGAAGAGTTGCCGGAAGAGTATGGCAGGTACCTGGTGTGCTTCAAGGACAGCGGTATGCTACCTTGCAGAGTAGACATCTGCAACTATGGTGCGATGCTGATGGATGATGACAAAGAACCGCATTGGTATATCGTTTATGATGACTTTGATGTGGATGTTGATGATGAGGTTGAAGCGTGGATGAAGCTGCCTGATCCGTGTGAGGAATAATTATGGGAATGACATTTGTGATCAATTCATTAGAAGAAATGTGTGATGCCATGTGTGACAACATTGTGCCGGAAGAAAAAGATGTTGCATCAGAATCTAACCTGTGGTATTATAATAACACATCACAGGATAGGAGAGAGAACATGGGAGCATCAAAGAAAATAAAAATGGTCATGGTTGACAAGGGTATAAAGGCACAACAGATTGCAGATGGTATTGGAGCGAAGACACAATACATATACAATGCACTTCACAGAGACAACATGACTTATCAGAAGGTGGAGATGATAGCGGATGTGCTTGGATGTGAGATCGTCTTCCGTGACAAAGAGAGCGGTAAGATTTACTACTGATGTGGGTATGAATCGCAAACACCTGCCCCTGTTTTGCAAGGTGGGGTGCATCTGCAAAGGGTGCGGTCATTTTGCAAAGGTGGGGGCAAAACGCAAAGAGGTGGGGTGAAAACGCAAAGGTGGGGTACTATCGCAAAGAAAAACTGATGGAAGTCGTTAAAGACCGTGGGTATCAAACGCAAAGAGCCGTGGCTGATGCTATTGCTCCTGTGTTTGGGATAAGCAGACTAACAGCGATGAACAAGATCAGTAGTGGCAAATTCACCAAGGAAGAGTGTGAGGTCATTGGGAGCATCTTCGATATGACCATGAAGGAGTTCTACGATGTCTTCATGTTTGGTCTGTTCCAGGTGGACAACGAAGGACATTACAGATGCCATGTTGATAACCACTACATGCATTTGCATCCGATCCCAACGAAGAAGTCTCCTCAATCGCTGATGGCAGACAAAATAACGGAAGTTCTTGAAAGCATAGACGAAATAGAATACAATGAAAAATAGGAAACACCTCGCTTGTTTCCTTGAAAAATTTCCACTGAAGAGGCAGCCGTAAGGCTGTCTTTTCTCGTCTTAAAGTGTCACCTCTCGCTGTCTTAAAGTGATGTTTTTTAGTCTTAAAGTATGGGGATCGGGCTAACCTGGACTCGCCTATTCACCCACCTGATCGGTAGGTTGATTCATTCGTGGATCTGTGCGACCATGCCGAGGCTGACACGAACACACGGAGAGAAGTGTGCCAAAACCTGGAGTCGGGTGATTCAAAAACGAATCGCCCTTTTGATGCCATCAGATCGGCTTCGGCTGATCTGTACCGAATAGGTCAACATTGATTTGCAGCGAGCCAACAAAGGGCAGGATGTGGGCTTGTCGGGCGGTCGGGTTTTCGTCTGCTTTTGGGTGTCGGTTTCGGTGTCTGATCTTGCCTCTGATCGTGTCTCTGATCAGTGACCGCTCCCCATGCTCTTGAACCTATCAGAGTATGAGCCTAACCCCACAGGGTAAAAAAGTTGTTGACAGGGTAGCCCCTTTGGGTGTATCATGGATGTAGTGGAAATTACTGGAAATTCCCCACAGGGGAGAAAGCGAGGAAAAACAATGGCTAAGATTTTATGGGTAGGAGCAGACTTCTATATGACCAAAAAGGTCACGGTAGACTATGAATCAGGAATGACAAAATACTACAGATTTTCGGCGATTCCGAAGACTGTAGAGGAATGGCTGAAGGAACACAGCCCAAAGACATGGGAAGAAATCGAGATTGAAAGAAATCCGTATGGGCTTATAGCTTGTATGAAGTCGGTGGAATTCGATGTTGAAACGCTGAACCGTGACCCGTTCGAGATGCTTTCAGAGTATGAGCAGAGAGCGAAGGAAGATGTTCTGTTCAATAAGACCATGATAGAGGCGGTGAAGCAGTACATCGCAGAGAATGGGCTGACACAGGAAGAAAAGAAGGGAGCGAAAGAGATGACAAGGGAAGAAAGAAGAAACATGACCAAGGCTATCGAAGAGAACACCAAAGCGGTCATTGGTGCATATCAGGAAACCGAGAAACCGAGCGAGACGGTAGAACGGTTGGTCGAGTCCATGGGCTATGATAAGGCGGTTGTAGCTGTCGCAACTATCGTTAATCGTGTGTCCGTTCATGATGGGCGCATCTATGACAGTGTGAGAGAGTGGGCAAAGAGTATAGAGGATGCACCGAGTCATGAGGTTATGGAGTCATTCAACATCTATGGTGTTGATTCTTGGATTCATTCGGCACACGTTAATCAAATTGGCGAGGCTATGAAGAATTACGAACCAAAAACAGAGCCTCGGATGGTGGACACATGCGTTTTGATTCACGACATCAAGAGCGAACTTGAAGACGATGCACCAATAGACATTGGCTACATATGCGACTATGACGATAGTACCTATGTTTCGGATGCATTTGCCGAGCTTGCCGACATGCTCACAAGCGTATACGATTCCGACATAATCAAATACATCTCGGAGCATGTCGAGGCGGTCAACGACGCTATAGAGGAATTCGGTTGGGATGGTTGCGGTTCCGATCTTTACAAGGCGGGGCAGATGGCGGAATATCTCACAATCAATAATTGGCTGTGGCAACATGAGTTTGAGGCATACCAAGTCTATGCCTTGAATTGGTATAGATTCGAGTACATGGAAGAAGTCACGAAGGACACACCCATCAGGATAGACACATGGGAGAGGTTTTGCGACGAGTTGGAGAACTATGGACAATGTAAACGCCTTGGGGATGTCATCGAGATCATGAAGCAGACCATCGAGGCGATGGAAGAAAGCGAGGCGGAATAGATGGGCGGTATTGGTGTATGGCTTGCGTTCGCCATCGTCGGAGCATATGCGACAGCTTGCGAACGTCCCGAAGTGATTGAACGAGTAATTGAGGCATTGAAAGGAGAATAGACAATGAACGAGGAATTGAAGGACATCATCGAAGAGATGGAACTAATCGAGGCATACAACGAGAGGGGCAGAGATGCCGACAGATGGCACGAATTGAACGAACGTAAACAGGAGATCGAAGACGAATTGAAGGGAGAAAAGACGATGAATACATACAGATTCAGACAGATAGCACCCGAACATCAGGAAAGCCCGATAATGAAATATGAAGTAAGCCCATACTATGGAGTTATCGGGGTAGATAACGACAAATCAGGAATTAGATGGAGACTTGAGGGGCGATATAAGGACATAATCGAGGCACTTAAGGAAGACACACTTCCGCTTCCTATTTGGGACGATGACCCGATCAAATGGACAGATGAGGAATGGGACGATATTACAAAAGGAGTCATGGAAGCGATTCCGCCATACGGAAGACTGGACTATACAAGGATGGAAGCATACCGCATATTGATACTTGCGGAGAAGCCGGACGCATCGAATATAGCAGAGATATTCAACATCATGGAAGGAAGAACCGACTGGTCATGGAAAGAGCTTCACGGAGCGGTACAAGGCGAATGGCTTGGTGTAGTCTATGATTCGAAATACATCGGAGCGGATGGACTTCGAGAAATCGAATCAGAATACTTTAATCTTGGAACAGAATGGATCAACATGGACGATGGGGAACACATATACGTCCAATCAGATCCCACATGGGAGCCGGACAAAGTAAGAGCCGACATCATAGAGAACATGAGCGAAGAATTCATGGAAGGTGACAAACTGGTTCTTGAGTCGTTCAGCGGATGGATCATGATACCATCATATACGCTTATCTGATTATCACTTGATCGCAGCGAGAGACAAAAGGCACATACATACCAACATCAGGAAGGAGATAAAACAATGACGAAGACATGGAACAGACCCGAGATGGTCGAACTTATAGAAGCGAGCATGAACAGATGGAATGATGAGGCGATAGACTGGTTCACAGGTGAACACTTCGGCATACATCAGCTTGAGATTGGGGACAAATACGAAGTGGACTTCGTGAACACAATGCACGGATCAATGACAGCACATTGGTATACCTTGGTGCTTGTCCGGCGAATCCGCTTCGGACAGCCGACAGAGTATACCGTATCCATGATTTATGATGGCGAGTATTACCCAATGGATGTGGATGGCTACACTTGGTTTGGGACTGTAGAGTCCATGTGGTATTGTTGATCAGGAATCGGGTGGTGGTGCTAAATGATCATTACTCTGTGCATCTTAATCCTTTACTGGAAATGGATTCTCTTGGGGCTTGTGGTTTGGTGGCTTGTGTTCGTCTACCTTCCCAACCGATGACAGACAGAGAATAAATGGGCGGTCAGATTGACCGCTCTTTTTCTTTGCCTCTGTGAGCCTCTGACAGCCCCTCAGAGCGACGAAAGATCAAGAGCCGATCAATTACCCCACAAGGGACACGGAAACCGTCAGAGGGGAGATCAGGAACACACACGGAACCGTCATGGCAACGAGAGCCTCAAAATCGCCTCGTAGAGCCTCTGAAATGGGGAAGGGTAGTCAGATGGTCTATTGTGGTAAGAAAATCCGTCAGATCGAACGTGAGAGCCTCGTAGGGCTATGTCGTGAGTATACGTTGACCCCTATTTTGGGATGTCCTCTTATGCGTTGCCGTTCCTCTGTCCTTGCTCTTGCCCTATCGCTCCGCCTTCTGTCGGTGGGTGTCGTGGGTGTCGTTTTGGTGTCAAGGAATCGAACTTGACAGAAGCGGTGACCGACAGCTTGTCGGTGTCCCTCTTGCTCCGCTTCACAGCCTCGCCACAGCGGAGCGAATGACCGCTTCAGCGTTGGTCAGGAACGACCGTTTCGATTCACTTTTGAATCACTTTAACCGCTTCAGTCGAGGTCAGGAGCCTTAATTTGTCCACAGCAAGATTGTTCTGTTGTCTGACAATTCGGGAAGCCTTGAAATCAGCCATTTTCGTTGATTTTTCAGCGTTCAGGTCTGAAGTCTTCCCATAATACTATTTATCGGAAGAGTACAAACTTGCGATTTATGCATATTTGCATCGATTAGGCGGGTGTGGTAAATCGCAACAGAAATGGAAGGATGTGGATAAGGGCTTTCCCATTTGAGGAGCGGTTGGAAAATATCGCTTTCACAGAGTAAAGCACCGCTTTCCCATTTGCGAACCAGGTGAAAAATCTCACTTCAGTGTGGGAAAGCGTCACAGATCGTGGAGCAAGCATAGAGAGGTTGCGGTTTTGGGTTGCGGAGTACAGTAAGCGACTGGTTTTAGGTAGTATCCACCCCTGTAATGGGGAAATGGTAGGAAAACTACCACTAGATCAGTAGGGGTAAACGTGCCTCATCCTGCCCCTTGGCGCTACTGATCTACAGGACTTCCATGAGTGGCTTGTCAGTTCCACTCGCCGGATAATTTCGTACAGAAATTCCATAAGCTGCCCGATGTTGTCTGAACTGTTCGGTGACTGTCATTGAGTTATCGTGACACTCGCTGACTCGTCTACAGGTTCTTTTTATTTGGTGACGCAGGTGTGGTAAGAGGAAACCACCTGCGTTGACCTGGTCATAGTTATGCAAGGGTTGACGCATCTCACCTTGCAGAGCGTGTTCCTTGGAATCACACCGCAATTCACAAATCTATGTCAAACGTCCGGCACTTCCTACATGAATACCAGGCGCAGGGGCGTAAGGCTTCGGAAATACGGAACGTGTCATAGTAACATTCCTGTTCATGCGCCTACGAGAGGGCTGTTAAGAATCTTGCTCATATATTTGGTCATGTTCAGGAGATGCTTTCCAGGTCAAAAGCTATTCAGTTGTAAAGGTTCACGGAGCGTTTCTCTCTCCAAAGTCACTTAATGAACCGAAATCGGTTCACCTGTTTACGAGGACAGTATACATATTTGCGGTGAAAAGTCAACTAATATGCGACAAATAACCGCAAAATTTTTTCTGTAGGGGGTGGGGTCAGTCGAAGGGGGCATTTTGAGGCAAAAGAAAAACAGCGATCTCGCATAAAAACCGCTGTTTTCCCCAATGATTCAACGAAAGGAGGTTTCAATGAACATTTATAAACTGGACAAACTAAGAGCAACAGAGAGTAAGTGAGATTGTAGGAATCTACCTGTATCCAAGGTGATTATAGCACAGGATTTTCCATTTGCAAAACGAAATTGCGGTATTTTTTGAACTTTTTTGCGATTTTTAATTGACAAGTATTTACATCTGTGGTATTGCTTGACTTGAAGTGAACCGAAATCGGTTCATTACATATAGAAGGAAACGGAAACTATGGGCAGGAAAGCTATACCTTACAGGAAGTTAAAACCACACGGATTATCAGACAACGCATGGGCAGAGATCGTGTACGCTTGGGAGAACGGTCTATCTGACCGTGAGGCTTCTTTTCGTGCTTGCAGAGATGGAGACACCTACATCACAGAGGCTGAATTGAAGGAAATCGTAGAATCCTCTGCGGAAATCTCCGGCTTGCGTGACTTCCTGCGGTCTGCGCTTGTCTCACAGGCGAAGCTGAACATCTCCGAGTCCATCAACCAGGGCAACGTATCCACGGCAAAGTGGTACTTGGAGAGAAGAGCGCCTGAAGAGTTCTCCTCGAAGCAGGCGGTAGCCTTTGAAGGTGCTGTCGTTGGGCTGACCATGGAAGAGAAACAGAGGGAACTCGACAAGTTGCTCGAATCCTTTGGCTCTTCTGTGCCGGAGAACGATGATGTGACTTGTCTGCCGGAAGAGAAGAAATGAGCAAGTATAAAGACCTCGATGCTCTGTTTGCCAACAAGCACACGGATTGTGAGCCGTGGATTATCGGCAAGCGTCCCAAGCACTACAAGCGTCTGTCCTGCTCATACGATGAAGCTACAAGGCTTGCGAAACTTGGAGCATCGAGAATCGCAGCAGCCTATGGGGTGAAGTTGTTCTTCACACAGGCGGTCATCGCAGGAGCGATTCTGTCGGACGATTATGACGAGGTCGTCATAGCCATTTCGTCGCAGTATGGCAAATCCTGGCTCATGGGTAAGGTTGCTCTGCTTCGTGCATACAACGGTGCGAAGCAGTACATCGCAGCAGGAAGTGCAGACAAGACGCAGATAATCATGTCCTACACCACGGCTGCCACGCAGGAAGCTGCACCTGAAATAAAAAAGAAACTTCTGATGAAGCCGACCGAGTTGGAGAGATTGACCACCTCGGTGTCCAAGCAGAAGTTAGCGTTTGCGGATGGTGGCTTCGTAGAGCCTATCACATTGGCAGACGCATACAACGACAACATCGCACAGAACAAGGCGGTCGGTCGTGGCGGTGACTTCATCGTAGATGAAGCTGCTCTGGTCAGCGAAGACACCTTTGCAGAGATGGGAAGACGAGAATTTGCCCTTCTCGGTGGGAAAAAGTACAAATCGGTGCTTATTTCCAATCCTCACAGACCAGGAACCTTCTACGACAAGCTGACGCAAGAGAACCCACCCGAAAGAACGCTGATCGTGTGGGCAGATGCTCTGACAGCGGTAGAAGAAGAGCGTTTTGATGAGGAAACGGTCTTCAACAGCGAATTTGCGAGAAATAAGTCTACACGAAGGAGATATTTGCTTTGTGTCCTCGATGCAGATGGCGGTGGCATGTTCGATACACCGAAAGTCTGTGCAGAGGAAGATGTCCAAGGTGATTACCTGCAATATTTCCTCGGAGTGGACGCAGCATACAAAGGTAAAGACAACATCGAGGTAACAGTAACGGCTGTCGGCGGTGGCAAGGTGCGTCCGATGCACACCTACAAGATAAAGAAGCCGAAGTGGATAGACGGTGTAACCTCGAAAGACATCATCAAAGAGATAGCAAGGATAGCCTATTCCTACTCCGCATCCATGATATGCGTTGACGTTGGATGGGGTGTATGGCTTGTAGAAGGGCTGTCGCAGATGGGCTTGAACGTGCGTGGCATCAACTTCTCCGAGACTCCGACAAGGGCGAGAGTCAAGGCGAATCACTACGCAGCCAAGGAAGCCTCAAACAAACGTGCAGAGATGCATTTGGATTTTCAGAGCCTGATTGAAGACCAGGTCTTGGAAATGACGCAGGAAGTGTACAACGGAATCAAAGATACACTTCCGTATGTCACCTCGGAGCGGAAAGCAAGCGGAAAGATACAGATATGTCCGAAGGAGCAGATAAAAGCTGTCATCGGGCATTCGCCGGACGAATTCGATTCGGTGCTTCTGTCCATCCATGCATGTATCCTGTTCCTCGGTGACTCAACTTATGCGATTCCGTAATGAAATATGACAGAAACAAACTACGAACTGACAACTGAACAGGAGCGGATGTTCGAGGACATGCTTCGCCAATGGGCAGAGTGCAATTCCGTCTGTGATGTAGCCGTACCGAGGGAGAGGAAGAAGGAAGGTCTTGAAAAGGCTGACCGATACATGAAGATCCTTCCAGGTGCCGATTACGTTCTGACGCAGACGCTGAACTACATCTTCTCCAATGGGCTGACCACAGGCTCTATCAACGA
>Ga0326513_10000259_pt1 | contig 42550 bp, 69 predicted proteins | sample 2_2465_0518_D_FD_203654 | JGI IMG/M metagenome (GOLD analysis project Ga0326513, IMG submission 203654) | Bovine rumen microbial communities from UC Davis, California, United States - 2_2465_0518 | ecosystem: Host-associated > Mammals > Digestive system > Stomach > Rumen | place: USA... | reverse complement strand
CTCCTTCCTATCCAATACTTTCAAAATGAAAACCTTTAACACTTTTGGCTTTGCCTTTTAAATAAGCTGTTATGTTTGTATGACAACAACCTAATACCCTAGCACATTCAGATATGCTTGGATAAATAATACCTGTTTCAACCACTTTAACCTTTTTTGAAAATTTCTTTCCAAAAATTCCATATTTAACAGCGTGTTCTGAATTTTCTTTTTTGGTACACCATTCAAGATTATCAACATTGTTATTTGTCCTATTGCTATCTTTATGGTTTACACAAGGTTTGTTTAATGGGTTAGGTATAAAAGCATTTGCCACAAGTCTATGAACAGAATATCTTTTACGTTTCCCATTAAGATATAAAGTAACTCTTTTGTAACCATCTGTGTAATTATCAAAATCTTGGTGAAGAACTTTAGAATATTTTTGATTGTGAAAATTAAGTGCTATAACTACACCTGTGTTTGAAACTTGATATTTACCCTCATAGCCTTCAATATCTCTGTATACTATCATTCTTCTACCTCCACCCATAAAACATATCCAGATGTTCCATAATCTTCTGCAAATTGGTAAACTGTTTCCATATCATGTGCATATATATCAATAACAAATCCTTTTTTTAGTCCTTCTGTACCGCCAATGTCAGTACATTCAAACATTCCTATACATTCTTTGTCTTGATTATATATAACAGCCACATCACCAAGATGTTCTCTGTTTGATGCACACATTCCAATTTTAGGATAAACACCACTAGCTGTTTTGTTACCTGTCCATATATAGTATGTCAGTTTAATTTCTTGTGGTTGCCATTCATGTGGACTAATGTATTCTTCCACACTTGGCACAAACTGTTCTTCATGTGGTCTGTATGCCACAAGTAACAGTATAAGCAATAACTTAACCATTCTGCCTATGTTCTCCTAACCAAGTTAGTCCTGCCCCTATGAGCATCATGGTAAGTGGAAACCACCACCATTCACTATCGCAACTCGCCATGCCAATTACAAAGAAACAAACTCCAATTTTACTAATCATCTTCTCCCACCACCTTTCTAATCTTTCCTTCGGTAAGACAGTTTGCCTTTGACTTACCTGCACAAATACGCTGAATAGTTGGGTACGATACCCCACACATCTTGGATAAGTCCATCATACTTACCCCATGCTCAATTCTGTATCTGCGAATTGCTTTGATTAAATCACTCATGTGTTACACCTCCTTCCTCTACTTCCTTTATCAACTGTAATAACAATATCACATTATTTTATATTATGCAACACTTTTTTATAATATTTTATAAAAAAGTGCAAAAAGAAAACCCCTTGTTGGCGCAAGGGGTAATCTATTAAAGATATGTAAAAACATACCAAATCAATATCATATTAACATACTTGTAAAGAAAAAGCCACTACCGAAGTAATGGCTCTCTCACATTGATTGGGGTTACAAGTTATGTTTGTCTAAAACAAAACAACTGTAAAAGGCAATTTCATATTAGCATACTAGCAATATGTTTGCAAGAAATTTTTATTTAACTTAATCAATTTTACTTTCTAACTATCATAGTATGATGTTTACAACTTATACATGACTCACATAAATAATCGGTTGCAAAACAACCGCCTACAAGACCATAACATCTACCATCTTCATGTTTATGTTCTTCAAAACATTTATCATTATGTAAATCTAAAATTTCTATGATTTTAGAAAATAAATTTTTCAGCATTTTCATATCTCCTTTATTTGACTAGAGTATTACTATGTTAGTTATTTTGTACTACCCCTAAATCAAAATATGCCATACACTTATAGGCACCGCTGTCGTTAGTACTTATGCTATTAGCTGTTGCATTTACTATAAATAATTGTATAGCTGCCAATCTACTACTTGCCGCTTCTGATACTTGTAAGTTAGAACTTTTAACAATATTACACCCACTTAATATAAAATCGCTTGATGGAGTGCCATAATTAACCTCACCACAAGCTATTATATATTGATGTCCAGGTGTTGCTGGAATAGTACCAGACCGATTAACACCACCTACTCCAACATTTGAAAAATCTTTGCCTTCAATCAAATAATTCAATTTATCATCTATTGTACTCAATGTTTCTCCTCCTACTGTTATTGGTGTCTGTGCTAAATTATCATTTATTTCGTCTACTGCATCTTGCACATTTGTAGCTTGTAAACCACTTGTTGTATTGTCATAACTTGTATGTTCTGCATCTGATGATGTATTGTTGATAGCGTGTGCCATAGCGTTCATATCACTTGCCCCAAAACTGTCACCTTCCTGTGTGTAAACAGTTTCATCATCAAGGCTGACAGTTCCATCACTGTTTTCTGTCATACGATACTTACGCTTTGTATTGACAGATACATCAAGTATATCGTCTTTGTAATTCTCTTTCAAAGCCATTTTGCTTTCCTCCTAAATCTTTAATTTGTTGTTGCCACCTAGAGTAATCGCAAGTCTAGGTATGTTTGCTATTGCTACTGAAAGAACTGTATCGAGTAGCAAAATGTTACGTTCTAGCGTGTTTAATGTGCCATAGGCTATGTAATATCCATTAACACTAAATACGTCCTCTATTGGCTCAAAATTAGGGTAAATATCATCAAGTCGGTTATAGTTATCTACAACTGTGTTCCACATACTAGGATAAGGAATACTTGAATAGTCCTCGGCTAATGTCATAACTGCCCATTCTGGATAACTAAATCCTAACTCGTTGGCTTCATCCTTTACCCAATTAAGATTATTACATATTCTGTTGTAATCTGTAAAGTTGATATAATCAGTTCCAACCCAATCTGTTTTAGGTGTGATTAAAGCCATATCTTAACCCTCCTGTGGCTCTCCAAACATCTGAATGTATACAGAAACATCAATAAGTCCAAGATACTGCTTTGCATCTTCTCTTGTTATCGGCTCAATATGTCCGTCTTGATATGAGAAGAAAAATGTACCTGTGTTCTTGTTCTGCCATAAGATTTTCTTTGTATCTGCTTCTTTGTATACAACCGAAGCATTACTTGTATCGTACAATAAATTGTTAATTACCTGTCGCATTTCAGCTTACCTCCATATTCTTTAATGCTTTTCTTGCAACTATCTGTCCACTTAAACCACCATTGAATTTAAGTGAATGTTCATTTACTGCTATCATTAGGTTATTTGCTACATTGCTTTCCATCTTGATTATATCACTTGCGTTAAGTCTTGCATCCCCTCGATAGTTAATCTGATAATTAACATTGCTCAAATAGTAGTTTTTAAGCCATTCTGCAAGGGTTTCAGCCTTTGCCTGTGTATCTATAAGTGGATTTACCACAAGTAGGCTAGTTCCAAATGTATTAAGGGTTTCTGTGACATACACTTCATCCTCAACAAGTTTAGGTTTATCGTGTTCATCATTCTGATATGTGCATACCTTAACAGACAAGTCCTTAATCGTTTCTTCCCTAGTTCCGTATGGCTCATTATACATATCTGCCAATGTTAGGTTGAAATCGTTAAAGTCACCAAAGGCAACCTTGTTAAGCACAATCCTGTTATGTGGATATGCCTTATCAAATATCAAATCTATTCTGTCAAATAGTTCAAACTCATAATACAAGTAGTTCTCATTCTCTAGGTCAGTAAAGGTTATTTCCTCTACCAATTCATTACCTAGATATGTCCTTGCCATAAAGCTAGGTGGTGGATTTCCACCGAACACAATAGCCATGCCATAATATGTATATCCTGCTTCAAACTGCATTGAAAGTGTTGGATAATTGCCACTTTCAAAATCTCCGTTTTCATCAGCAATTACATCTGTAACATATCCTGTATCTAGTGTGCCTATATTATCACTTGACAAAAAGTGTAATGTACCATCTGCCCTTACTCGGTTATATGTGAAATCAGCATATTCCTGTGTAGCACCAATTTTAACTGTATCTGCGTTAGACCAAGTGCTTTCGTGTGTTGCTGTTACCTGTATATCTTCTGGCTCAACAACAAGACCAAAATTAGCCTTAATATACACCTTACCGCTACTATCTTGATAGTAAACACATCTACAAGCATTACAAAGCACCTGTAAGCACTCCTTATGGTTGCCTGTAAGTGGGTTATGCAAGGTTATTGTTGCTAAATATGGGTCAAGATGGTATTCATTTGAATTGTAACCCATATCCTGTAATATCTGTTGTGCTTCTGCATAAGCTGTTCTATCATATATCCTGTTAGACAAGGTATAATCTGAATTGCTAAATGCAAATTTATCCTTGGCTCTTATCTTAAAATGCCCTCTAGTGCTAGACCACTCTGACAATGACAGATTAGCTACCTCTATCCACTCAACACTATTATTTTCAAGTGTCTGCCCTATGGCTATCTTGACTTCCTGTCCAATTTCCAAAAAGTTAATAAAACTCTCTCGGCTATCAATGTTAAAGTGGTTATATTCATCAAGGATATTGCACTCAAAATCAGAACTTGGTATTTCGTCACTAATTTCGGCACAAAACTCCTTAAATTCAGCGTTTTCTATCTCTTTGTTACCAAATGTAAGACCAACACCCATTATAGCGTTATATAGCCTTATTCTGCCCTCGCCACCTACCATTGTTACAGGCTGAATAATGATGTATTCAGTATTGTTGTATACATCTGTACTAACAAAGATACTTTCAGTGTTATTGTATGTTATCTCAGTGTTGTCGCTCAATATCAACTTAAACTCTGTTGGATAGTATCTTCCAAAGTCAAGTGTTATACCTTTGATGTTATAAGCCTTATCAAAGGCAATTTTAATCGGTTCTAGCGTGTTTTCTGTTGTGATGTATACATTGTTGCACTGTTCCTTTTCTTCCTCTCTAGGGAGGAATTTTAGGCTACCATCAGCTTTTACACAATTCTGCTCAAATGTCGCATACTCAACACCATTATCCTCATACTGTCCTGCAAACAGATTTTCTCCGTTAGACCAATAGGCAAATGTATTACTTTCATCTGCCTTACAACTGTCTTGTGCTTCAAGGTTTATAGCACCAAGACCAACTCTTATATATCCAACATCCCTTATCTGTTTTCTCATTGCCTGTTTATAGGCACTTGATACTCGGTGCATATCCTTAAACCTCTCCTACTTTTCCAACATCTATAAGGTTAAACTTACAACTTTCATACTTGGTATATCTACCATTTTCAGCAAACAATGGCTTGGCTGTTACATCACCAGGATACATTGTTATCGTCTTGGTTGAATTATCGGTATCTACAAATGTAACTTTAGCAAAAAAACCATTAGCGTTCAAGGCACTTTCAATTCTATCCCATTCATCTATGGTTAGTCCTCTCCACTCTAGGTTATTCAGCTTATACAATGTTCTACCAATTTTCTGCCCTACAACTTCCCCATTGGCATTTCGTCCGCTGTCTACAACAACGGACTTTATTATTTCAATGCCATATATAGGGCAAGGACAAGCAACTCCATTTATCAATAGTAAATTACTTGGACTTTGCATCTTTGTACTCCTTATATTGTCTGTATGATAGTTCTACCCATGCTAGATACTCCCCTAGCATTTGCTCTCGCTATTTCTCTATCGCCAATGTTGACTTCCAAATCCTTGTTAGCACACTCTCTTGTATCACTTGCTATCTGTGATAGATAAGGTATCATTATGTCGGCTATTGCCCCTCTAACACCGCTTGATACTGCATTTACAATCTGGTCATTGTTTGCAACCGCTGTGTTATTACCAATTCTACCTATCATTTCAGCATTTCCGTACTCATTAGCCATGAATATGTCACCACTTGGGAAACCACCATTCATAAAGCCTTCAATACGATTTATCTTGATAAGCTGTGCTGAACCTGCTTCAACTACCTTTTCACCATTGACCTCAACAGCATCCCAAGATATATCAAACGCATCATTGATAGCATCTATCATTCTATTGACTATGCCCACAACTGCACTTGCCATTCCACTAAAAATAGTTGTCATTGTCGGTTCTAGGTCAACAAATGCTTCTGTTATTGCATCTGCGGTAAAAAGTGGTAAGAAACTACTTTCCCAATAAGTCTTAACCTGTCTTATATAACCTTTAGCACCATTAGCGAACTTTTCAAAGGTATCAATGGTTGTTGGTATCTGTTCATTAAGCAAATCAACCATACTCTGTGCTGATTGTTCAAGTTCTGGTATATCCTCGTCTTTCAAAACTGAAAGATAACTAGATAATTCATCACTTGATACACCCATTTCTTGTAATGATGTAGCCAAGTCATTTGTGCCTTGAATACTATCATCAAGTGCTTGAACATATCCACCCTGTTCAGCAACATACTGTCTAATTGCATCCTGTGTAGCATTAACAGCTTCGGCTGACCTCTCATAAGCACCTTTAGCAAGGTTTTCCATTGCAATATTCTTTTGGATTTCCTCTGTATAGCCACTTAACTTACCTGTACTCTTTTCGTACATTTCAATGCCTTTTTGCATTTCACTAGGCAAGTTCTTAAACTCATTACGTTGGTCTACAAGTTTCTGTGTGGTTATAGCTGTTTGGTCAGCGTGTTCTTTCTGTGTCTGAATGTTGATTTCTTCCTGTGTGGTAAACTCACCCATTCCATAGGCTTGATTTAACAACAACTTGTCATAATCAGAAAGACTTGCATAGTTTTCCTGTAATGTATACAGATAATCAACTGTCGCACTATCCAAATCTCCATAAGCACTTTCAACATCATACAATGCTGACTCAAAACTATCCATGCTAGACCAATCTAGTTCTTGGTAAGCTAAATGGTTAAGTGCTTCATCAAGTTTAGTAAGTGCATCAATGCTGTTATAAATGTTATCAACATCAAGACCTGCGTTAGCAAGTGCATCTTTAGCACCCACCATCTGCTGTCTACTTTCAGCATAATAGCCTTGTTTCTGTATCTTTGCTCTATCTTCTGCACCTTTACCGCTTAATTCTTCGGCAACCATATCAAGGTTATTTGTTAAAGTCCATTCTTCTCCATATATTGCTTCTGCTATCTTATCACCTAAATGATAGCCAATTATTGCACCAATAAAAGCTGTTGAAAAATGTGTACCTAATGTAGCACCTATTTCTGATATAGTAGTAAGTCCACCTTCTCCAACCATTCCACCAGAAATAAGAAAAATTATCTTTTCGCCTACACTAGCAAACAATTTCATAGCAGGACTAGAAGTAAATACTTTTGCGAGTGCTGTGACCGCTGTTGACATTTTAGACCATATCATTACACCACCAATAGCAGTAGCTATTGTAGCAACAATAGGGTTTGCATCAAACAAACCACTCATACTTGCAAATACACCATTTAAGGCTGTCCAAAAAGCTGTTGCAACTTTTCTTAATATGCCTAGCCAATCAATATTTGCAAGGAATGTGCCTATTTTATAGCCTAATTTATACCAATCTACGTTTGCCAAGAATGATATAGCCATATCTAATGCACCCTTAATAGCATCACTTATAGCGTGTGCAATTAAAACTACATCAATGGTATTTATAAATCCATTAACAGCACTTGCAAGGCTGAAACCTGCATTAACCCAATCAAAGTTCTTAACAAAGTTTCCTATGAATGTGAACTTTGTATTAAGCCATTCTGCCCATGTGACACCTATATCTTCAAACAGTTTAGGGTCAAACAGACCATTCATAAATTCAGCTAAACCTTTACCGAATTTACCTGCTCCACTCTTGATTTTATCCCAAGGTATTGCTTCAAGTGCTTTTGCAAGGTTATCAGCAATATAACTGCCAAGACCCTTCCAATCACCCTTCTTAAAAGCATCTATGATAGCCTGTGCGTGTTTCTGTGCCTTGTTTTCAACCTGTGCATAGGCTTCATCCCATGCTTTCTGATACTCGTCAAGGATTGCATCTAATGCCGCCTGTAACTCTGGTGTAGCACTTGTACCTGGACTACCTGCACTAGATGCACCACTATCATTGATAACATTAAGTTCATCAATTCCAAGTAAGTTCTGTTTAAGTTTCTTTGCGTTACTTGCACCTGTACCAAGGTTGTCACTTGCTTCTTCTATTGCATCTGCAAAGTTTGACATATCCCCTGCCTGTGAAGTTACATTAGGTATCTTTATTCCAAAGAAATCAATAATGTATTGTGCTAATCTCTGTAATGCTATTACAACAGCATTGATGTATGGTAATATCTGCTGTAATACTCCAAGGAACATACTACCTATGGTTCTTGAAAGTGAAGCGAAACTTGCCTGTAATACTCTTAATTGGTTCGCAGGTGCATCAAGTGTTCTACTCAAATCTCCCCACGCATATCTTGAACTATCCAAGATAACAATAGTACGAAGTAATGCCTTATCTGCCTGTGACATTTTGGCAATACTCTTATCTATTCCAAGTTCATACAGCTTTTCCTGTAATGCTGTGTTACGGATGTTGATACCGAACTTGTCCGTTGCCCTTGACATACCAACAAGACCGCTTGACATATTGTCCATTACATCTTTAAAGTCCATATTCTTTACGGATGCAAGGTCTGCTGATATTTCAGATAATGCCCTAGAAAGTTTCATACCATTGTCAGCACTTGTTCCCATTGATGTAGACAACTGTGCGAACTGTGCTTGATATTGCATAAGTAGGTTAGGGTCAAGACCAAGGTTTGTTGCATCACCAAGACGCATCATACCTCTTTCGTCAACCTCATAACCACTCATTTTTCTAGTTAAATCTCTAGCCTGTTTAGAGTATTCCTTATAGAAACTGTCATAATAAGCCTTGGCACTATCTGTACCAATATCGCCCATACTTTCAACCTGTTTCTTTGATAAAGTCTGGATAACATTATCAAAGTAGTTGTAAGTTTCAAGCATACCCATAGCGGACTTAATAGAATTGCCTAGACCTCTAACCGCACGAATAGCCAAGAAAAACTTGGCATAGAACATACCAATAGAACTAACAAAGCCTTTTGTTGTCCTATTTGCCTTACCTATTCTTGGAATAAGACCATCAAATGCACTAGACAGACTTCTAGTAGACCTAGCCACATTATAACTGCCCTGTGCCAACCCATTCTGTGTTTTTAATAGGCTGTTAAGACCTTTAGTATTCAGTTTTGTGTTGGATTGGGAAATCTTTTCAAGTGAATTAGACAGTTCATTTAGACCTTTTCCTGCCTTACCAGCAGTAAAAGTATTCATTGTGTTAGACAAGTTAGCAAGACTTTTTTCAAGTCTGTTAATGGCTCTTTGTGCTTGTGAAGTGTCGGCTGTGACTTTTAATTCTAAATCTGCCATGTTGTCCTCCTAGAAAAAAAGGGGCAACACCCTATTGGATATTGCCCTGTTCTTTTGCTTTTTGCTTTTTATATCGCAAGAAATTCTGTCGCAATGTAAATTGTTCTGCTTCAAACTGTTCCAATGCCTTGCGATTTTCAATTTCTTCACTTCTTTGTTTTTCTTGCTCTGTACTTAACGCACTTGAATACATTGGCTTATCTGGATATTCACATACCGCTTTATGTCCATTAAATGCCTTATCTAATGCTGTCATTAAAGCACTAAATGTATATTGTCCGTTAGTCCATTGCTTTTCATCTTCCATTTTACGCTTTAGCCTATGTGCTTCAACAAAACATTCTAATATTTTAGGGTTTATATCCCAAAAATACGAATAATCAACACCTATTGCAAGTGCGTATGGTAAGATGTTTTTGTATATTAAATCAGTAAAGCAATCGTAGATTACTTCTTGATTGTTGCTGTTTTCTTCGGTGTTTTCTCTGTCGCTGAATTGAGCATTGCTTGAAAAAAACGTGAATTACTCAAACTATCAACAAATGCTTCTGAAATATCTGTGAAATCGCCACCATTGATGATATGCTCATTCATTTCGTTATCAGCAACTTCAAGGCTAAATCCACCACAAATAGCAAGATAACCACTTGTGTATGAAAATACCTTTGCCTGGATTGATGTAATGTCTGTCATAAGGTTAAGTCCAAATGACTCCATTTTTCTTATATCGCCATAAGTTAATTCCTTGGCATTATATTCTTTTCCATTAACTGTAAATTTCTTCATTATTTTTTCCTCCCAAAGTAAATTATTATCCCCTTGGGAGGGCAGGGGATTTCTCCCCCACCCCATTCCCTAGGGATGTTTTTTATTAAGCTGTTACTGTTGGCTCAACCTTTGTAATATCCTCTGGTAAGTCTACAAGTACGTTTGATACGCTGTACTGTAATACTGAACCTACTGAATATTCTGGTTTTGGAAGAACACCAGGCTCAACAATGTAAATGTGCATCTTTGCTCTATCTGGATGATAAGCACAAAATGCAAGTACCTTACCTGTTGTTCTGGCATCGTATGCTGTCATCATTTTAGCCCACTGTGCTTCAAATGTGTCACTAGCATTAAATGTTGTAACAAGTTCACCACCTGTATCAGCGTGACCTCCAACATACTTCTTAACCTTTGACTCTAATGGTGTAGCATCAAGTTTATCTTTAGTAGTTTCAACGCCGCCAATAGATACACATTCCTCAATCTGTTCCCAAGCGTTTTCGTATGTGTAGCCACTAGATGTTGCTGTTGCTAACTGCCAACCAAACTTAACACCAATGGTTGAAAGTGCTTTACCTGCCATTTCTTTTTCCTCCTAATAATTATTAAGTGTATGATAATGGGATTGTTCCCTTTTATCCTTTAATTACGTCCAATGCACCGATTATTCTACGCATTTCAAACACATAAATGATTGTTTCATTGTTTGTTTGCTGTATCTGTGGTAACATTGTTGCTTTGTACCCCAACCCTTTAAGGATTGTGACAATATCAAAGGCTATCTGCCTTGTCTTGTTCATTGTAACTGTTTTGTTACCGATAACTGACAACTTTATTGTTGACATTATCGCATTAACTTCATCATCATTAAGGGTTTCCCCTTGCTCTATTGAAAGAAACATAGCATACATACAAGGAAATTTATTAGTTGTGTCGCTTGGACTTCCATCTCTGGTGCAACTAATATCAGAATATTTCTTTTTTATCTTTGTTGATAAGATTGTAAATATTGAATTTTCTGTTGAATAAATCCAATTATTTGCCATTTCCGTAAACTTCCTTTGCTACGTTATTTACCTGCATAATCATTTCTTTATATGCTTCATACATTGGCATTGTAGGTCTAATAGCATAGTTCTTGTGACGTTTGCCTTCAAGGTCTATCCACCACCATTCCAAATCATTTTCGTGACCTGCTGTTGCCATAGTACCTTTACCACCAAAACCACCATATTCTTCGTGTGGCTCTACACCAAAAAATGCTGAACCAAATTCAAGCATTAACAATGGATATACTGTGGCGGTGTGTATACCAGAACTATTTTTCCAAGCTGTTTGTATTGGAATATCAACACCTATTAACTTACCTGTATTGCCCTCTACCTCTTTAGTAAAGGTTACATACTGTCCTAAATTTTGTGTATTGTTTTCAGCTAATACGCTACTGTCTTTATATAGGTTAGCTGTTTGAATACCTACATCTAGCAACTTGCTAATAAAAACCTCTAATCTATCATCAACGGATTTCTGATACTTTTGTAACTTTTCTTTTGTTTCTTTCCATCCCTTGACTTCAAAATTCAGCATCATTTCTCGTTGCTCTTTCTCTGTAACAAGTACATATCGCAGTACATATTTTCATCCATCAAGCCTACAACTGTGTAATCAGCACTTTCAGCTTTAGGAATTGTCTGCCCTACATCTTCCCATTCAACAGGACTTTTAACCCATATCAATGTACCTACTGTGATAGGCACCAGGTTCTTTTCTGTAACAAGTTCAGAATAAATGCTTGATTGGTCTACACCATAAGATTTAACGTGCATTTCGTTAAGTTCACTAGATATACTAGCCTTAAAATCAACAGGTGTTGCATAGGTAGGTGTTTCATTACCAACCAAAACAGGTACTTGCTGTCCGTCTACCTCTGTGTAAACTATGTTACCCTGTTCGTCACGTTCATATTCTGGTGTACTAGAATTGAACAATGAATATTTCATCTTAACTTTATCACGTCTAGGCTGTCGCATTATTTCTTACCCTTGTTCTTCTTATACTGTACTGTTGTTATGCCAAGAATAGCACCAAGGAATGTATCAATAGCTGTGATTGTTCCAACTATCTGTTCTGCATAAGGTAAACCCCATATTCCTGCAAGTGCAAAATACAGTGTTCCAAGTGCAGGTAACCATACCATTGCTATCTGTTTAAGAATGTCATATACTTTGTTGCTCATAATATCACTCCTAACCGAATGTTGTCTTTTCAAGTGCAACTATACGCTGTTTTAGAACAGGAACTTCGTTTACGATAGTTTCATAACTTCTAATCTCTCTCGTAAGTTCACTTAATTTTTCATTCTGAACAGCCATGTGTTTATCCATTTCAGCGTTTGTCTTGTTGAAATTTGCTCTAGCTGTTATTACTGTTCCTAGGAAGGCTAATACACCTACTATAAATGCTGAAACTAAACTTACCATACGTTCTCCCTGCGTCTGTTATACTCTCGCTATCTTTGGAATACCTCGATACAACTCACTTTCACTAATTACTGTTCTTGACATCTTGTTACTTGTGTAACTTTCGTCAAAATCAACACCAACATTGTTATACATATACAAGGCTATATCCCTTATCTGTGTATAATACTTTTCCAAATCAGCATTGATACGTTCCTGTGTATAATACTCTGGATAATTTCTAGCGTTGGTAACTTTCTTAATAGCTATATTGATTTTAGTGCTTAAAATAGCACTATTATAATCTGGGTCTGTCGCTTCAAGTTCAGAACCTAAATCAGCCAATATTTCATCTGCAAGTGCCATTTTCTCACTCCTTAATGTCAATCTCTTACTGTCCTAGATGCAACTGTTCGCCTAGTGTATCTTTTTACCTCGTTTTTAGGCTCGTCTACGGACTTTTCTTCATCTTCGCTATCATTCTTCACTAACTCAATTAAAGGCTTACCAAAAGTGTTATTTTTGCCACTTAATTCTGTGACTCTTTCTTTTGATGGCATATAACCAAGGCGAGGGTACTTATCCCCCGCCTGGTATACATACCTATTATCCTTTGAGTCAGTAAAAGCGATAAGAACTTTGTATTCTTTCATTACTTTTACCCTCCCATTGGTTTATTAAGCGTTCTTTGGTGTTACTGTGATAGCACAAGCTGCCTGTTCACCACCTGCAAGTGTTGCTGTGATAAGAACTGTACCTGTTGCTACACCTGTTACTACACCTGCGGCAACTGTTGCAACTGTTGTATCAGAAGATGCCCATGTTACTGTTTCACCTGCTGGAACTGTTGTTGCTGTAAGTGTTGTTGTACCCTCTACTGCAACTGTATCAACTGCCTTATCAAGTGTGATAGACTTTGTTGATGCACCAACTGTTACAACTGCAATACCATCAAGATATTCAGCAAGTAACTGCATACCCATGATAGCGTATGTTGTACCGATTGCTCTACCATAGTTACCCTCTGCATGGAAACCGATAAGGTTTGTGTCACCAACTACTGTGTACTCAAGACCAAGTTTAGCAAAGTCGCTGTCGCTTGGGTCAATGTAGTAAAGCATAATGTTATCAACAGGTGTAGCAATAACCTTATTTCTTGCAATCTTTGATGAAAGAATTACAACATCTGCTCCCATGAAGTTCTTGATGTAGTTTACACCAAACTCTGTCTGAATAGAGATTGATGATGCACCAAGATAATCATAAGCATCGAGTGTGTTTACGAAACATACAACTGATGTTGAGTCTTTATCCATCTTCTCAAACTTATCCTTAACAAGTCCGAGTGCGTTTGCAATAGCCATCTGGAATGTAGATGCTGTTGCTGTAAGTGTACCTGTTGCAAGGAATGTGTAAAATGCGTTCATTACCTTGTTCTGTAACTGCTTCTTTAATGCTTCGTCTGTCTTAACGATTGCATCCTCTGCACCATGCTCGTTTACAGCTTCGATTGATACTGCCTTTGCATACTTTTCGATTGTAATAGAACCAAATGTTGACTCTACAACCTGTGCAAGTGAAAGTGGAATTTCGTCACCCTCTGCAACTGATGAAGTATTAAGTGTAATACTTGCTGTTTTTGTTTTAAGAACTGTTCCTGGTGCTTTCTTGATTGGTCTAGAAATACCAAGAATTGTCTGTAATGCTTTCCAATTATCCTGGAATGATGTTACAAAGTCGATTTCTCTCGCTCTAGTAGCGATGTTGGCTGACTTTGTTAAATTGCTAGGTACTGCCATATTCTTTTCCTCCTAATATGTTATTCAAATAGTTCTATATTTTCAGCAATCAATCTTTGTCTTTCAACAGGGTCTTTAATTGCTAAAATATCTTCTCTGGTTTTGACAGAACCATTAGAACCGCTTGAAAGTGGTGGTCTACCCTTTAAGAACTCTGTTTCAAGGTTCTTTTTAACCATTTCATTGTGCTTGTTGTAAACCTGTGTAAGTGCATCCATATCGCCATTAAGTTCGGCTTCTGCCGCTTCTTTAGCAAGTTCAGCACTCATACCTGCAACTGTTAAATATCTGTTTGTAGCATCTGACATTTTCTTGAAATCTTCAAGTTCTTTGATGTATTCAGCCTGTTTAGCTCTTTCTTCCTCGATTTCAAGCTGTTTCTGCTCGTCCTCTGTAAGTTTAGCTTTAAGCTGTTTCTTGTACTCTGCTACCTCTGATGCCACCTTATCAAAACTTGACTTAAACTTCTGTGCCTTGGCTCTTTCCTCGGCTAACTGTAACTGTAAGTCCTCGATAGTTGGTGTCTTTGGGTCTGGTGTTGGGTTAGGTGTTGGGTTTGTACCCTGTCCGCCTTCTCCACCTGCATTTGTTGGGTTTAATTCTTCTGCCATATTCTGTTTTCCTCCCTGTGTTTTTATATGACTTCTCTGTCTATTTGTGGTATACGCTTCTCTGCGATATATAAAAAAGCCTATTGGCTTTATTACTTAATGTACTTTATTGAGCAACGACAGTTAAATATCTCTCGGTCACTCGCAAAGTATGTTTTATCTTTTGGATATAACATAAGGCTATTTCCTACTTGGAATGGCTTTTTAATATCAATGATTTTATCATCAAGCGGTCTATGGGTCTTTCTAACCCTGTTATCCTTTTCAGTTCTCCACTTTTTCTTTGTGTAGCCATTCTCAACAGCTTTAGCAAAGTCTTTGTAATTGCATACGCTGTTACTTTCGTTTTCAGAAGTAAGCATTGCCCTATCTGAACTCGTCCACCATTCTTTATTTTCGTCTTTCATCATGTGAAGATATGTTGTATCAACATAATCATTGGCAAATTGATTAACATATCTATTGATATAATCATCAACAACAACTGTTTCAGATATTATTTCAATAAATCTATCATTGAGCATATTAGCAAGATATTCACGATTAAATGTATTGGCTTCAATCTCAATAGCAATAAGGTTAAGAAAGATTAACAGGAAATCATTGAACTTTTCTGCCATATCTTCCCTGTCTTTTCTCTGTTCTTCGGTTAAGTCCATCTTTGAGAAATACTCAACTATGTCCTCAACTTCTATGCTATTTCCTAACTCGTTAAGTTCATCCATACCTATGCTCTATTCTTATCTATGTTTGGACTATTACCTGCTTGGTCTGACGTATCCTGTAATTTCTTACCTGCATCTGGTGCTTTCTCACCTTCGCCACCCTCGCCACTATCAGCTTTAGCATAGAGGGTTTCTTGATATTTAAGTATGCCCTCTTTGCTATCCTGCCATACCTGCATTGGGTCGTCAAATACATTAGCTGTCTTGATAACTGACTCACCATCAAATCCATGTGACAGTAATGTCGCAATAAAGTTAGATTTTGTAGCAAGTTCGTATGTTTTCTGTCGCTTAATGTTAGGTGATAAGTCTTTTGATTTAAGTGTAAGTAAAGGACTATTAGCATCCACTAATGGACTTTTGTTAATTGCCTTTAATACAATGCGTACTTCACGCATTTTAGCATCTTCCTGTATGCCCTGCAAAAAACTTGCTTCAACTTCGGCATTAGACCAACCACTTGCATCACTCATAGCGATACCTGTTGAACCACCGCTTGTATTGTTTCTCATTGGCACATTACATTTCTGTAATATGAGCATACGCTTGTTTGTGATAGCACCTATCGTACCATTATAATCAAATACTGACTTTAATGGTGTTATAAATGGTGTCTTACCATTTTCGCTTGTATATGTCTTTATCCAATCACCATTTTTAGGCTTGATTTCGTTGCCTTCTTCGTCCATTGGAAAATCAACATCATTAGTGTGCCATATTGCCTGTACTGCTTCGTCTGTTGCATTACATACATCTGACTCCATGATGTTTAGTGCATCCATATCAGCAATTTGTCTTTCAAAACAACCCATTCTGTCATGGTTTCTTATCCATTCTACAATAGGTATCATTTCAAGTGGGTTCTTTTCTCCACTATGTTCAGCATGAAACCATGTTTTTTCATCTTCTGGGTCAACAGGTTCACCATTGATAACTACCCAATGTTCAATCTCAAATCGAGCATCTTTTGTAAAACAAGTATAATGCTTGTTATGGTTTTCATCTTCGCTAAATGAAACACCAAGCATCACTCTTTTATCTGGATATATCTGGCTACGAACTACAAATGTGTTCTGTGGGTCAAGTACATCAACAGTAAATGGCACATCTGTTTCGCTATCATCTGTATTTGTATCAATATAGGTATATCCTACACCGCATATCTCAACAAATCTTGCTAGTTCTGTTGTTTTATTCTTTATACCCAAGTCAGAATAGCACTCATTCAACAATGTTATAGCTTCGGTTTCTTTTTCTCCACCGCTGTCTTTGCTACCTCTCTGAACTAGGGTTATAGGATTTCCCCAATGATAACCTGTCTTAAATACTGTTATCTCATTGGCAACATTATCTATATCTTCAATGTCAATGTCGCTACGGATTGTCTTTTCTCTTTGCAAAGGCTGTTTGCCTTTTTCATAGTTCAAAAGAAACTTGCAATCACTAGCGTTATTTTCGTGTTCTGATACAGCTTTTCTTAATACATCTATGATATTGTTATAATCAATGCTTGTCGCATCTGTTGTAATAACTTTTCTTCCAAACTGTAACATTTTGCACTCCTAAATAAAAAAGGACACCTAAATGTCCTTTTCAACTATATCCACTTTTACATAATCATATTTAATTATGTAAATCAAGTGGAATTTTATGGAATTTTGTGGAATATTCTAAAATCTTTTCATATTCTTTAGGTTATCAAACGCTTTTTTCTTGGTTTTTTGGATGTTGCTTGTTGTGCAATTCCTATCTTCTGCTATCTGCTGAATAGTTCTGTGTTGGAAATATCTTTGGAATAACACTTCGTACTGCTCAAATGGCAAACACTCTATTGTTTCCAATATTTCAACCTGCTTATTCTGCAAACTGATAATTTCAGCGGACAAATCAGCAATTTTAGCAACCAAATTTCCCATTGGGTCTTGTGAACCACTCGACTTAACCCTATCACCATCACTAGGGCAAGTAGTTCCTATTGCCATTAGTCTTAAATTCTCTATCTGATTTTGAAATAGTTTGATTTTACAATCAATCATTCCTACTTGGCTTAAATATTCATCTGCTGTCATTAAAGCAATCCTCCTCTGATAATAGCTGTTGGGTGTGGCTTTCTGTTTAGTTTTGTTACAAACAATGCAAAGTTGGCTAATGTATCTGGAACATCATCATGGGCATTTTTGCCTGTTAATGAATAGCAAAGTAGCCAATCCATAAATCTGCCATAGTCCGTTTTTGAACCATACATTGACTTGTCCTTAAACAAACAATGTTTCTTAACCCAATCAGCATTAACAATAATTCTTGTTTCCTTGTTGGTTTCTGTCGGCTTTGTGGTTATGTTACATCTGCCGCCTTTTTCCTTAACCAACTTTTCAACCTCAAATGCAACTCTATCACCGCCACTATTTGACTCAAATTCAACCTGTTGCATATTGTTATCAACAATAAGGTTAGCCATTCTGCCATATTGCACACCATAATCAGAACTGTCGGTACAAATGGTATCTATCATATAGAAATCCCCACCATATTGATAAAAACAAGGTAATACAAGGAAGTCAGTACCTTTATTCTTGGTATCGCACACACCAATTATTGCATCTGGCTCATTTTGTGGCATTTCTAGGTATCTTCTTAATTCTTCCTCATGGTACAGTAAGCCTTCACGCTCAATAGGTTGGTTCTTATACAAGCACTTATAGGATATATCATCCATAAGTTTTTCCTGGTCGTGAAAGAACTCAACTGTAAATCCATTAAACTCAAAATCAAAATTACTCTGTCCTGTGGCTTCGTCTATATCCTCTACCGCTATAAACTCGCATCTGTCACTATCAGCATAGGCTCTTTGTAATCTGCCTATAACATCATTTACAGACCATCTTGTTGCTATGATTAGTTCTTTACAGCCTTCTACTTTTCGCTGTCTTGCATCTGTGGTGTATATTCCCCACAACTTATCAAGGGTATTCTTGTTAAGTGCTTCTTCGATTTTACCAATCATATCATCGACAAACAGAAACTTACTTGCTCTGACCTTACCACTCATTTCAGAACCAACCGAAGCGGTCATAAGGTTTTGGAATGGCTTATACTTGCCTATGTTTATCTGCATCATCTTCGCATTGGTGCTTGTGATTGCTAGTGTTGGGAATATCTCATGCCATGTATAATCTAGTCCGTTTGTTAAGATGGTTAGCACACCATCATAATACATTCTTGTTATATCGCTTGAATGTGAGAAAAACAGGTTGTAATCATCTGGAAACCAACCCATTACAGCACTATGAAAGAACTTTTCAAGTGTTGTGTTGTGAGTAATGATATAGTCATTAGTGATATATAAATGACATTCATCTGATACTAAAATGCAATTACACTCACACTTGCCTATATACTCTATATTGATTATAAAACGCTTTAATTCTTTTCTTTTCGGCTTATATGTTTCTTTTTTACGTTCAACAAAGTATGGACTAGGCTGATTAGCAGAAAATTGTATTGTAAGTCTATAACAAGGTCTACATTCTACAAATATTCCGTTATCATCATAATATCCTGTCTTTTCTTTGTATGTTATTGAACAATATCCACCTAAAGAATGAACCAAATCACAAACATTATGTGCTAACTGTTTTGAAACTGTGCTATATTCTATGCCTGTTGTTTCAGCGTAACTATCTGTATCAAGTAGTCCTCTTAATAATTCTAATCTATCATCATAAGAACCATATAGATAATCATTAGGAATAAACTTGTCATAACTATGTTTATTATATAAACCATATTTCTTTAATTCTTTAACAATTAGACTACCACTTTGATTATTATTACCTTTATGTCCACATATCCTATAATCATATTTGCCTTTATATTTTAATTCATAACCATTAGGCAATAAATCATTGATACGTTCAACAGTTTCATAATCAGCAGTAGAATACATAACTGTTTGTGATAAATAGCCATTTCCAAGTAAAGCACCAAGCACATAAGGATGTATCAAATAGTTTTTCTTTTCAAAATCAATTCTAGGCACATAATCAATGCTATAATTACATCTTTTGCCATTCTCAACCTTGAAATTCTTTAGCATATTGCTAGTTTCAGCAATTCTATACTTGTTTCCTCTACATCTATCATCCCTTGTTTGGCATTTCCACAAATGATTATCTGATACTCGACAACTACTACCATCATCAAAGGTAAATTTGTAAAAATCTCGCTGTCCTTGTGGATATATGCCTTTAACAAAACACTCTTTGCCATTACCTGCTATGACTTTATCCCCTAGTTGTATATCTCCAAAACGCTTATATCCTGTTGGGGTAAGTATTAAATCGTCTGGATGACTTCCTTTTCCTGTGCCTGGGGGCATTGATATACATAATATGTCTGTTTCATCATCAATTAGCCTTTGAAGGGCATTGATAACACCAATTTTCTGATATTGCTTGATTTTTGGTGCATAAAATCGCTCTTTTGGTGGTCTGTTCTTCTCTAGGTACAGCAAATAGCTTTCAAATCGCATATTCTGTGCTTCTAGTTTCAAAACCTCATAATATTGCTTGATTTCCTTGATATTATGTAGTTGTGACAAGGATATATGGTTTTTTGATGCCCATTTTTCCTTTTTCCAGACACCACCAACCTTATTATCTAGTTCAGTTTTAAGATAATCGGTTATTTCAAGTGCTTTGCCCTTGCAATCATACACTCCAAAGCCACTTTTTGCTATCTTTAGCAATAATTCATAACTCTTATCCGTTAAGCCATTTATTATTGTTTCAGACAGCTTTTGTGTGGCATATTGTATGTATTCTGCCTGTTTCTCCTTAAAATGTAATGGAACTATATTATTTTTTGCCATTTTTATTGATTTCCTCGTTGCAACTCTGTTCATCCAAGAATGATACTATACTTTCATCCATTGTAGCCATAACAGTATTGAAAATATCGTTAAGATATTCTTCCTCAACCTCATATTTCATCTGCCCTAGTATGGATTTATCATCTAAATGCTCAAATTCATGGTTCGCATCCTCATTTTTGAGAATATCCAGCACTAATGCCATTCCCCATATCGCACCCTTATGAAAATCGCCTGTTAATTCAGCAAATGAGTAATGGTAATCTCCATCTTTAGGTTTGAACTTGTTGACAGCAACCTTGTAATCGCTTAACTGCTCTACAATGCCCTTTTCTATATCAAGGTTATTATCAAATTTCATCTTCTTCGTCCTCCATCTGCTTCAAATCTTCAAGTGTAAGCTGTTTTTCCTCAACCTGTTCCTGTTTTCCAAACTTAAATTCCTGCTCATTAGACCATTTTGAGTTGTTTTTATTGGTCAGCCAGAAGATTGTACCTGCATTATTGCGGTTTTCACCTAGTTTTTCTTCATAGTAGACCTCGATAAAGTCCATTACTCGCTTTAAGAATGGTATCGCTTCTGGAAGAATTTTAGTTGTGTTGTTTCCATTTTCGCTTTTAGGTTTGTTAAGAATATCGTATAGACTTTGCCTTGTTATTCCTAGTACAAGTGCTAAACCACTCTTTGTTGGTGCTTTTGCCCATACATATTCTGACTCACCTGTTTCCTCATTGATTATCTCACGCTGACAAGACCTAAAATACACATCTACTCGCTTTTGTGCTTCTGCCAAGTCAACCTTTTTTGTTTCTGGTTCTGACATTAACTGTACTGCCACATCAGCAGGTATGCACAATCCACCACCTTTTTTCAGTTCATCCCATGCTTTTGTCATTAGCCTTGGTTTACCTGTTTTCTGTGGTGCTATCTCGTTCAGTACGTTTTCTTCGTCCATCTATTATCTCCTTCCTAATCTTTGCTCGTCTAAATCCTATCATTAACCCATGCACAAATGATGTTATTACACTTGCTAACCCAAATATCAGCAGGTGTACTACCCATGTTGGTGCTTCTAGCCTTTGTGCTACCCATAACAATGCTATTGTATTTATTATTCCTAACATCTCTATACCTCCTATCATCTGTTATATCATAATCATACGAAAGTTGAATTTTTGTATAACCCCTATATATATAATATATATTATGCTCTATTAGTATATATATAATATACTTATATACTCTATATCGTTATATGCAGGTTAGGAAGTGCCTTTTTGTTTTTGGAGAATATTTGGGGAGGTAAGTGCGGACGCATCCAGACGCTCCCCCCTTTGAACCCCTACCCCTATAATCAAGGCAATTTATCCATATTATGTAAACCACAATAAACGGATAAAAACATATAAAACCTTGAAACCCTTATAAATAAAGGCTTTTAGCCTTGTTTATGTCCTTGCAAACTATGCGTGAAATGTATATTTAGCGAATAGTTGTTATAAATCCGCATATATGTTCTGTCAAGTAAAACTACTTTACAGGGGTGTCAAGTAATAATACTTTACAGTGTCAAAACATGTCCGTTGTGGTTGCCTTCCTCCCCTTCCTACTGTGCATCCGTTCCCATGCTCTTATAATGCTAGATAACTATATATAATATATATATAAATATAATACATAGATAATTATATAATAATTATTAGATTACTATATATAAATATAATATATATATAATAATAATAAATATAAAGTATAATTATAATAATATATTAAATAACAATATATATATTAAATATAATAATAACTATATAATAATAAATAAGATAATATATATAAATATAATAATATACTGAATAACTATATAATAATAATATAGATAGATAATAAATATAATCTATATAATAATTACTATATAACTATAATACATATAATAGATACATACTAAATATATATAATATAATTATGATGCTAATATATATGTTAATCAGATATAAATATAACAACTGTAATTAGTCCATATATAATTATTATGTATCTATATCAAGTAAATATATCTTAAATGTCTATAATATTTTATTGAACTGTTTTATAAATATCTTAATAATAACTATCTGGAAATAAAAAAATTTAATCTATATATTGTGTAATTCCCTGTTATAAATACATATAATTACTATATCTTGTATGCTGATAAATTTATTTTATATTTTATAAAAAAATATAAAATTTTGTATTGACATATAAAACAAATTGATATAATATAGACTCAACAAGGGAAAGCAAAGTCACTTGTTAAAGGTCAAAATAATATCAGATTTAAGGAAGGTCAAAAAGGTGAATTATTATGAATGAAAAGTTATTAAAATTATTTAAAAGCATGGACGACAGCGAACTTGTAAGCGTATGGAATGAATATTGTTATGCTAGTAATAGTTATGACGATGAAATATTTAATTATGACAGATTAGAAGAATTAATCAAGTGTGATAGTCAAAATGATGCTTTTTATTGGATTAACCGCTTCTTTTATGGTTCGGATGATTACAGCAACGAAGGCGGTGCAAATCCAAACCGTGACTATTTTACTTTTAATGGTTATGGAAATATTGTAAGTTTTGATTATATTTATAACTCATATTCAGAAGAATTTAATCACATTGACATTGATGCACTTATTGATTATATCGTTGAAAATAAAGAAAGTTTCTACAATGACGATATACAGGAAATCCTTGACGAAGAAGAATAAGAAGAAGAATAAGAAGAAGGGCATAAAAAATGCCAGATATTACGGAGGTAAAAAAATATGAATAAAAATAAAACTTTTTTAGTAGATTACACATACGATATTACAGAGGTAATTGCCGATAGTATGGAAGAAGCAAAACAGGATATTTTCGAAAGATTTCCTGACCTTAACGAGTCCGATATAATAAAAATCGAGGAACTTGCTCCGATTTTAGCCTATGATGCTGTAAATTATAGCGGTTATGTAATTTTAGAAATTAACGATGATTTTGCGGTAGTTGCATATCATGCAGGACAAGGCTATCAATTAAAGCGTAAATGCAAACTACATTATAATACAAAAGGTTGCTATTTTGTCCGCTATGGTAAAAGATTTTATTTACATGATTTTATGAGAGTTTAGGAGGGTTAAAACATGACATTACAGGAAAAAAAAGAACAATTATATAAATTTGTGGAAGAAATAAATAACGAATGTAAAAATATACCTACTGTGGAAGTTGAAGAAGATTTTATTTTCCAAAATCCTGCGGTTGTATATTTTAACATCAAGTATATAAACCGCAGTAAAGAAGTATATAAAAGACTTTTAATTTTTTGTGCTGATAATAATATCATTGTCAGAAATTCCACTATATCATATTTAGGTAGTAATGATATAGACCACGTTGAATTATATTTTATTGATTAGGAGGTGTTTTTATATGAATAAATGCAAAGTTAAATTGAATAATGTTAATTCAATAATTGAAGTCACTTTTCAAGATAAAAAAGGCAATCAAAAAATATGTAAAGATTTTTTAGGGAATATATTAAAATTTTATCCTATTACAAATCTAAAAAATAAAGACTTTATAGGATGCAATCATATTGCTATATCACTTGAAGATATGCGTATTTTTCAGATGGGCGGATATACTAAAGAAAAAGGACTTTTTTGTGATTTATACTAATTTATGTATTTATAATTAAGGCTATTTTATTATAAATAGCCTTTTTTATAAGCATATAAATTATATATATACTTATAGAACATTGAAAACATAATATTTTTAACGTGCTTTGCATCCTAAAATGCTTATTTTATAGGCTTTTTTGTGGTGTCGTGCTATCTGGAAAACAAAAAAATGCTGATTTTATAGGCATTTTGAGCCTGTATGTGGTTTTTAGTTCTCCAAGTGGGCAATATATACCCATTAAGCGAAAATAAGCCCATACAAGGCAATAAATACATCTAGGGCAAAATACACCACATAAATATATTAAAGGCTTGTATAAGGCTAAAAAGGGCATTAAAAAGGCATATAACAGCATTGTTATATATCTATATGTTTTTATGATGGCTTAATGGTCAAAATAGACCCATACAGGCACAAAACTTCCGAAAAGGTATAAAAGCACCTTGAAGGAATAAAACTGCCTTAAATCGTCAATTTTTAGATATTATATTAACTAGATTAAATATAACTAGATGTAATATAGCATATTAAATTAACTATATATTTATATTATTTATCTAATATTTAACACTAGATTATGTAATATTCAAAAATCGCCCCATATAGCCACGAAAATATATAAATTCTAATAAATCTACACTAAAACATTTTAAAAGCCTAAATAAGCCTAAAAACGATTATAAAAGCATAAAGGCTCGATGACGTTGCAGGGGTAAAAAGTAGATTATAAAAAATCCCTTTTAATTTTCGATAGACTACAACCGCCCCACGCTTATATATTAACCTTGACGGATGCAAGGAAGGCAATAAAACATAAATATATTATGTAACCTTGCATATAAAAATTGCTATATAGCAAAAATGATAATTTTATATAGTACGTTACCACTTTAGTGTGGTAAAATTTACCCCCATAGCAAAATCGCAGTTCGTACAGACCGATATTTTAAGGGTGGGGGGATAAAAAAATTCATGCAATAGTTTCAAAATTGAAAAAAATTTCAAAAAAATTCCAAATCTGGATATAAAAATCCCAAGAATATAACAAGAAAATATGACAGAAAATGTCCACCTTCATGCAACCCTATACGGAGGGGGTGGGGGGTTTAAAAATCTTATGCAATAGTTAAAAAAATGAAAAAGGCAAAGCATTTCTGCCCTGCCCTTGATGTTATTTCAACTCATTTTCTATGATTTCATAGTGTCCGTTATGCCCCATAAACTCGGTTTCATAGATAAGTCGCTTTTCAGCATCATCTAGGCTGTTGGTGCTGTATATGGTCTTATCATCACACAATAACTCATATCTGCACTTTGGGATGTACCCATCACGCTCTAGCTTTTCTTTAATAGCCTGTCCTATGTATGCCGCCTTGCTCATTCCAGACTTGGCAATAGCATCATAGATAAAATCCACTTCTTCTTTGCGAAGTCTTATGTTTATCTGTTTGTTGTTCTTGTCATTGTATTTCTGCCCTGCTTTAACTTTTGATTTATATGCCATTTCTTTCCTCCAGGATTTTATTTTTTCATTTTCTTTTCAATTTCGTAAATTTTTTGTAGCAATTTTTGCGTGTAAACTGCTGATTTTGTGATTTCCTTGTTTTTGCTAATCAAGCCAAGTTTGTTTAGCCTTGCAAGAACTGCATTTGTAACACAAATTAAATTGTCTGCTGAACAATCGTGTTTATCTCCATTCAAGTGTAAAATCTTGTCTTTGGTTGTCAGCTTGACATTGTGCGTTTGCTCGTAAACGTATCTAGCCTTGTTCATCCATACGTTAGGCATACCCACCTTGATGAAAATGCAATCTCGGTATTTCTTTTCGTAACCTATTGGCTTGGTACACTTTGGTACATTGCCTTTAACAAATCTGTATCTTTCGCCACTAACAAATTGCTCGTAAATATCTGGTCTTTCTTTTTTCAAGTCCATACCTTTATTCCAAGCATCCTGTTTAGGCTTAAATTTGCCATCATGGTTAGCTTTAATACCAAACTTTGAGCATCTATGCTTAATCATACTTTCGGTGTAATTAACCCCAAAATGCTCATTAAAAGCCTTGGTAACATCAGCAATGTTGTTAGCAGGTCTGTTAGCCTTTAACCACTCAATATGTTCTAAATCGTATGGTTTGTTGGTTAGGTTGCTCATTGGCTATTCCTCATTCAAGAACTGTGGCAACTTTGCAGGTTCTTTAACAGTTCCATAGTTCTCTCTAAATTCCTCAACTTTGAGTGCCAGATTAGCGTTAGATATGATTGAGTTTGCAACACCTGTAATCGCCTTGCTACGCTCAATTTCTACTTTCAACTTATCATCTGTAAGTTCTTCGTCATTAAGTCGCTCTAACGCTTCAAAAAGGTGGTTATTTAAGTCCACTAACTTATTCTGTACTGCCATTATTCTTCTCCTTCAATAAGTTTACTACAAATATTGTATGCTTCTCCAAAATCAATCCTGTTATCATCCGTAACATTGTGCCTATTATCAAGATAAGTAGAACCAACATAACGCTCACTCCACTTATCAAATACATACATCATAGCTTTGATTGCTAACTTCTGCTTATTGCTTAATTTGCTGTTTGTTTTCAAAAAATCTTCCAGAGCATCATCTGTTATCAATGTCATACATCTTGACTTACAATAGTCATTTACAATATCTTCCTCGGTAACACTTAAATCACTTTCGATTAGCAACTGACCAATGTGGTTTGCACCATACGCACGTTCTAAACGCTTAAGAGAAGTTTCTTTTTCTGCTAATTCTGTTTCTTCATCCCTATAAGCCTTGATAATTTCATCAACTTTTTCAAGTTCTAAAAATTTACGTTCTGCCATTATTCTTTATCTCCCTTCAATTTCTGTTTTGCCCTCTCAACACTACAATGTACCTCACATTCCTCGCACTTTATATCATAAGGGCAAATATCATCAAGAACACTACAACATCTTGCCACTTTTGGTGAAAAATTCTTACCTTCAAAGCAACTATCACAAGGTGTTCCAACAGGACTTTGTGCATCTCTAAATTCATCCCACTTACATTCTTTGCACTTATGCTTATCCTCATATTCCTTAATTGCGAATATAACTTCGGATGCTGAATACTGAACAATTAACCTACATGAATACTCATATTCGCTGTTTATTAGAGGTATATTGTTAATTAACCCCATATCTTTTAATTGCTTAATTGTATATTCATTTGTTATCTTTTTAGCACATTCCCAGGCATCATTAAGACCTTTGTTATACCCATTCATATAACCGCTCTTAATATCACTATCCCTATCATCAACACCTTTTGCATATCCATCTACATGACCTTCATTGTAAGCATTTTGATAACTAATAGTAGCATCTTCTTTGCCTTTTTCATATCCACGCTGAAACACACTTACTGTGAAATCATCATATAATTTCTGTTCTTCCATTGTTACTTTCATTCTTCCTTACCTCCCTCGTATGGTGCGTTCCACCATTTTTTAGTAAAAGTTGAATAAGTGTCTAACCCCTTAACTCCAACTTCTTTTGCAAAAACATTGGCTTTAGCATTAGGGAACATAGCCATTATCATATCCCCATTAGTCGCACCATCTGGAATAAAGATTGCTCTCTCATAATGCTTACCCTCTATTGCTTTCATTGCTATATCCAATGCTTCAGATAAATTACATTGTTCTTCACCACCCATAAATGGGTTATTCATCTCTAAAACATAGATTGCTTGGTCTTTAGTCATTCCCTATCCTCACTTTCAATCTTTGCACCACAAAAATCACAATAATGTGTTGCCTTGCCAACATTTCTGCTATCCTTAACATTTCCACATACTGAACACTTAACATTTCCATATGTAGGTATCCAATGTCCCACCTTTACTTTAGGCTGAATAGGTGGTAATTTTTCAAGAATACAAGTTATGTCATCATCAAGAGTACCATCATCATTTGTATGCTTGTCTATTAACTTGATGACTTCTGCTTTACTGATAGCATCCTCTGATGCAATAATCTTCATCCATTCTCTTATGCTTTTGTCTTTATAATAAACTTCGTCAAGTGCTTTTTCAGCTAGTTGTTTTGCCATTTCATCCATAGTTGGAATTTTACTCATTTTCTTCTACCTCACTTCCTATGGCTCATCCAAATTCTTAACCCACATTTGTTTTAATTCATTTGGTGGTTGTTTCTTATTTCTCATAAACAATGTCATTTGTTCGTATTGGTGTCTTTCAGTTTCTCTCTGTCCTGTCCAATGTGTTCCACCACAGGTTTCTTTTTCACAATGCCAACCACTTGCCTTTAGAGATGCCCCACTTTCAGATTTAAGGATATATGTTATAATCTTTTTATATCCCATATCTTTACCAACTCTTGCACACCTTGCGTATAGAATTGAACAGGCATTGTATGTTCCGTCTGTGCATAACCGCAAAACCTCTAAAACATTATCATTATCAATTCTTCTGCTTTGAGGATGTCCAACAATGGCTACTCCACATAATCTGTCATCGTCCCATACTGAAAGTGAAAACTTATGCCCTTGTACTTTGTCATGATGTCTGTGGTTATTCATCACATACTCATTTGCTAATTTTAGACTTATAGGTTTAATTATTAACATCTAATTCTCACTCCTTACCACATGCCTTTGCTTTTTCAGATATAAAAGGTTGAATGTCTATGTTCGTCAACTCCTTACACCATTCACGCATTGATATGTTCTTTTCAGCACAAGCTGACCACAAACCTTGTGTATACACAAACAAGTCATTTACCTGGTCGGCTGTCCATCCAAATTCTTCTACCAAGCCTATTGCTATTGCTGAATATACGCTTGGGGTTACGTTGTTGATTTCCTGTTGTATTCTCCTTAACATATCAACTTTTCCTCGGTTATTTTTCATCTTCTACCTCCTTAAATCTTTCAGCATTTCATCAAAAGGAACTACGAATTGTAAATCCATATCCTCATTACCGATTGAAACAGTACAACCTTTTTTGTCTTTTGTTACGTTCACGAAAAATGAAACATTTGGAAATATTGCCATTTTACTAGGTTTACATATAATTCCTTCTACTTCATACTGTTTTCTTAAATCACTCATATTTTTACCTCCTTAACTGATATAATGTATACTAGCATATATTACTAGCATTGTAAATAGGTAAATGAAAAAAGCCACAACTTTTTAGGTTATGACTTTCTCCATTTTTTAAGGAAGCATTTTATGAATAAAAAACAAAAACCCTAAATTCCGCTACGTCCTTCACTCTTGCCTACCTGTATATAGTGCAAATAGTAAAGTCGCATTGTGTTACCAAAACTTGCCTGTAAATCTCGGTAACGCTCTTTATATATTTGTGGATTGAAAGTAGCTGAACCTTGTCTGCCCTCGTCAATACCACAAGTAACAAAGTGATTTAATAGCTGTTCATCTGTCTTTAGTCCTGCATTTCTTAAATCAGCATACTTGCTGTAATAATAGCTAGGATTGAAAACAAGTTCCCATGCCTTTAATCTATCTTTGACAGAACTATTTGTCAATAGTTTTTCATTAACCTTTTGTGCAATAATAGGTAATTGACTATAAATATAATCTCCTGGGCATGATTTTAAGGCATAATCTCTATGAACTGTCATATTGCAACCATTAAGATGTTTCTTTCTATCGCTCTTTTTATTACTCCATACAAGTTTTTTTATCTTATTTCTTTTGCATATATCAGCACATAATTCAACAAGTGCGTTCATAGCTTTATTTGAACTATGCCAACCTGTTTTTGCATCACCATCATTAGCTACCTCAATAGTTATTGCTCTATCGTCATTAGCTGAATTAGATGTTGCCCATGACCTATCCTTTTCATCAACATATAAAGCAATTCTACCATCTGAACCAATACCATAGTTTGAACTTGCTTTCTTGTTTTGGAATACTTCACCACAACTTTCAACCGATAAATTACCTGCCATGCAATGAACAGTTATGGTATCAATGGCATGGGTTCTGCCTTTAGTTTTTTTAGGACTTATTTTTTTGTAAGAAACTAATGTACTGTTTGAATAACTCATTTTTTCCTCCTTAATTTACAAAAGTATATTTTTTATTATTCTCTAAATCATCTAGCGAACAATGATTTACTTTCAGATAATGAGATAATAAATCCCAACGGTGCTTAAATGCTGTTTGTCTTTCACCTCTTGCACATTCTGTAATATGGCAACCTTTATTTCTACCATAGGCTCTTGAACCTGCCATAGCACTTGAATATATGCAATTTGTATCAAGATTTATTACAGCTTTAACACTATCAAAGCCTTTACCAATTCTTAATTTTTCTAAAATTTCTTTTTGACTTGTATTGATATAATTATCATAATACATCCACACAAGTTTTACACCATTTTTATCCCTACCTGCAAATGTTATTTCATTATTGCAACATTGACGGATTGATGTTACATTATATTTTTTTTGTGCTATATCAATACTATCAAATAATTCTTTAGTGTTTAGCAAAATAACTTTTTTATGTTCGATTTTTTTATTACACATTTTTTCATAAAATTCTTTATTATTCCATCTTTCTTTAGTTTTTTTACTCATTTTATCCTTAAATTTTTTGCCTTTTTCTGCCCACATTCTTTTTGATGCTTCACTTATTTTCTTTTTTACTTCTTCTGAATGGTGATATTTACCATGACTTTCTTTAGTTTTTCTTATTTTTTCAAGTGTTTCTTTTGTATGATGTTTACCATAAAAGCCATTTTTTACACCAAATAAAGCTGTATCTCCACCTATGGTCTTATTATAGCCATACTTATTGTTTTGTGTGTTATATTTGCTAATTAAGGCTTTTTCACATTCTTTAGCAACATCTTCACTCACATTTTCAATAACAATAATGTGCTTCAAATTATCCCATCCATATTTCTTTATTGCATTGTAAAAATGGGTATTATGTCTATATCCTTTTCCATTTCTCCATCTATTTTCTGGAATAAGACAAGTAATACCAATATAGATTTTATCTACATCTTTTTTCGATAATTCTTTTGGGACAATATGTGCATATACTGAATAATTATTATTTTCTTTCATAATTCTATTATATCATATAAAGAACTAATAGCAACCATAAAACACCCCAAATATAAAAATAAAAAGACACCGATTTCTCGATGCCTTAAACGTATCATTTTCGTATCAAATATGTCTGAATATCTTGTTTTCGCCTTTATAGATTATTCTCTTAACCTGCGCTACCGATATATCAAATTCTTCTGCTAATGGCTCATAACATATACCATCTATTAGCCTACGCTTCAAGATTGCTCTATCTCTTTCAGAATGGATATAATCATCAATAATCTGTGATATTTGACTATTTGTATATTCTTTCATCTTCTTTTGGTCTTTGTTCCTTTGGATTTACCATCTTTTCTTGTTCTAGTTTTGGTTGATTTAGTCTTTGTTACTTTCTGCCCCATTATTCAACCTCATTCATATCACCAATTATATTTGTACCTTGCCCATCTTGCGAATATGTTGTTGTTTCACATTCACTTGTGTAATCGTATGAAGTCCATGCTTTCAACCATATCAAATTACTAATAAACAATAATGCAATGCTTATGATTAGTGCTATTATAAGTCTTTTGATAAATCTTTCTGATGATGTCATTGAACTTTCATACACTATGTAAGGTACATTATTGTTATTTTCCATATCTTTATCTCCTTTTCTTGTATTGTAAAATATCATAAATATTATTTCAACTGTTTTTTATTCTTTCCAATGACAATTCATAATATCTTTTGTCTAATTCTGTTCCCACATAATTTCTACCATTTTTCACACAAGCAATACCTGTTGTTGCAAGACCACTAAAAGCATCAAAAACAGTATCTTCTGGTTCGGTATAATTTTTGATTATTTCTTCTGCAAAATCATAACTCATAATTGCTCTATGTTCTTTACTGTATGTTCTATCAGCATTTATATTTTTTACAATCACATTTCTTTGTCCGTCTGTATTTAACCAGAATTTCTTTTTATTAAAATCTTTTCCCTTAAATACAATAACCATTTCATAACAATTAGATATTCTATGTGAATAATGTTGTGGTTGTGCATTTGGTTTATACCATATCAAAATCATGTGAATATCATCCGCAAAATGACCTATAAGCCTATAAACATCAGTTTTATTATTCAATATAGCTTGAACATTATATAAAACAAATTTCTTTGTTATTCTTTGCATTTGTTTAATACATTCAACTTGCCATTCAAACCAATCCTTACGATTTTCAACATGATTATATTTTCTATGTCTAAATCCTTTTTCTTCGCATCCATCATTTTCATTACCACTATCGTTATATGGTGGACTTGTAAATGTTATATCAAAAGCACAATCTGATTGTTTTTTCATAAATTCTAAACAATCTTCATTGTATATATTATACCTTCCCCCCCTAGTTATATTTGGACTTTCAACATTAGGTATAAAGTCAAATAATGAAGTCTGCCCATCTAAATTACTCCAATCCATCTTACCCCTCCACCAAATCTTTAATATTAACCTTAAATCCGTCCATTTTCTTTGATTTAATGTATGTTTCAGTATCGAAAAACATAATGTTTCCGTCTTTGTCTGTTGCAAGGCTTAAACCATTGTTTTTAATGCTTTCTTTCAACAGGTTAAGTAAAACCTCTATTTCTTCTCTTGCCCCTTCTTTCATCTTATTTCTCCTTTGTTCTGTAATATTCAGCCACGTTCTGAACTATCTTGTGTGTAAGTAATACATCCAGACTTTCAGCTTCGCCATTTCTTAATGACTTGTCACAAAAATCCTTAAAATCCTGGTTAGTGTTGTAAAATTCTTTGTAGTCCATATTATTCTCCTTTAATTTCTCCTAAATCACACATACCTATACATTGTGGAATATTGTAATGTTCTGAACCAAATTCCGTTACACAAACATATCTCCAAGATTTCCAACCTATCCTATCATCTTCTCCATTTGAGTAACTTATAACAATGTTTTTTGCTTTTATTAAACCATTAGAACGTTCAGCAATATAATTTAACATATCTGCAATATCTGTAAATTCCTTACTTTGTTCCATAGCTTCTTGCAAACTACCTTTTTGTGGTCTATATTTAATCATTTATCCACCTCTTTCATCTGTTCTAACATTTTATATCTCCTAGTTAATAATATCTCTTAATTCCTGTGTTGTTATCCAATATCTAGCACCTGTCGGTTCGTTTTCAACCTTGTCTATCATTGCAAGTAATCGTTTTTTAAGAATACTAGCACCTAGTTTATTTCCTTCATTGAAACCTTTATCATAAGCTACATTTATCAACTCTTTGCTCTGTTTCATCAATCCACCTAAATCAGCCATAACTATTTCTCCTCATTAACCTTTTCAGTAATATAATCAATAATTTCAACCACTTCTTCTTTAGCATTTTCAATGTTAGTGTCAGTAACATAGGATGCAACCAACATCTCTGTTGCTGTTTTAGTAGTAGGACAAATACAAGCGATTATAATTGATATTATCAAAACTATAATTGATTTTTTGATAATATTATTATATTTTTCTTCATTATCACTTTCATCTTTGATTACCCAAAGTACAGGTATCAATATTGCACATAATATTATTCCTGAAATAGCAACTATTAAAATAGCATCAAATTTAGCAATAGCGTATATTATCCAAGGGTTAATTACATATTTCATTCTTCTACCTCCTTAATCTTTCTGACTTGTTTATTATCGCATGGATAATTAACACAATTAAAATTATTGAAAGTTCATTCCATAGTGGTATGAACACCATCCACCAAGACCATGTGATTAAACCTGTTACTTTCAAAACTATAAAAACTATCTGTAATAAACCTAAAAAATCAATTTTCATTATTCCTTAACTCCTATTCATCATAAATTCAATTTCGTTTTTATCAGCTATAATTTCTCTAATCGAATGATTAGGAAATTCAACTAATCTGTTCTTTTCCCTTAATCTGTCAACAATTCTATCGTCATAATCTATTGTTTTGAGATTAAAGTTTGATGTAACTATTGTTGGTTTAGAATTGATGTATCGTCCATTGATAAGGTCATAAAACTTTTCTTGCACAAAACCTGTACTTCTTTCAGTTCCAAAATCATCAATAATCAGCACTTCGGCAGATACAAGCTGTTCCATCAACTTCTTTTCGGTCATTTGATATTCATTTTCCTTGAATGTTGCCTTTATCTCGTTGATAATCTGTAAACTTGTGGCAAACTTAACAATGACATTTTTCTTGTATATCAACTCATTTGCTAAACTTAATGCAAGTCTTGTTTTTCCAGAACCTTTACAAGTGGAAAACAGATATAAACCCCTGCCCTGTTCTTTTAGGTTTTCAAAATCATCAAAATACTTTTTAACTATATCCAAGGCATTTTTAGATTTCTCATTATCTTCGGCATTATCAAACATATCCGTCTTGTAATTGTCAAAACTAACTGTTTTATACATTTCTGGTATGTTTGCAAATTTAAGTCTATTCTGCATTATCTGTCTTTGTCTTAACCCACATTCGCAATCCTTGACATACTCAATGCCTTGCTCGTCTGTTATCCAATATCGTCCTGTATCTTTGCATTTAGGACAAGTATGGTTTGAAGTCTGCGACAAGTTTGAGTTGTTCATCTGTGTACCCTTGTTTTTTAAGTTGTGCAATCCGTCTGCTAATATCTTCTGGTATTCCGTTTTCATCTTTCTTTTCTTCCTCCTGTTTAACAATATTGGTGTTATTGTATGTGTTGCTATAATTCTTTTTGCTAACCGCATCAAATACCCATCTTCTCATAGTCAAATAGTGTGACTTTGATTTATAACCTTTTTCAGCAATATAGTTATCAAAATAATCAATAGCTTTATTAGTTAGTTCCTGTCCATAATCTTTATAAAGGTTTTCAAGTTCCTTATCTGTCAAACGAACTTTCTTGAACTGCCCATAACATTTTTTGGACTCGCCCTTTATATATTCTTTATCATTCTTATCATTCTTATCATTATTATCATTATTGTTTGTGTCCGTTTTGATGTCCGTTCTGTTGTCCGTTCTGTTGTCCATACCCCTGTCCATTGTGTTGTCCGTTTGGGTGTCCAATGAAAAACTATTATCTTGATAAACCTCATAATTTACAATGGTTAGCGTTGTCCCTTTAGGTGTCCGTTCTTGGACTATCATATTATCATTTTCAAGAAGTGTTAAGAATGACATAACTGTTTTTCTATCCCACTTCCATGCTTCTTTTAATTTCTCAATACTTGTAAAAAATGTTCCTCTAGGAATGTTAATTAGTTCCCCATTTATACATATTTTGTTATCTTTGTGGTTGGCTCTTAATAACAAATCTATCCATGCTTGTCCTTTGCTAAATTTGTCTTGCCATAACCAACAATCTTGTATTTTCCTGTGTATTTTTATATAGCCTTGCATAACATCAACTCCAAATTAAGTATTAAAAAACCCTCCAAGTAGGTTGTTGAGGGCAACCACTTGGAAGGTCTTATAAGTTGGTCAATATGTAGTTATCATTAGTTGACACCCTCAATATCAACCAACTACAAATGATTATAACATCATATCATCTGTTCTGCAATACGTTTTTTAACTCTTTCGTCATGCCTTAACAGTTCGCTTGTTTCTTGTGCCTGTAACTGTCCATAGGAAATATGTAATCTGTGGCATTTACTTGCCCATAAATCAAGTTCATTAGGTTTGTATTTGCTTGTTATAAAGTCTGGTTCTCTTTGTTTTGACATTCCTTTTTATCCTTCCGTTCTTCAAAGTTCACACACATTTTAGGGTCAATAGCACCCTTGCATTTGAAAATGTGAATACAATGTAGACAATATTGGTTTTTCTTTAATCTAGGTTCTTCTTTCATGGTTATACTCCAAGTAGCGATAGAACTTTAGCACCTGCTTCGGCTTTGGTACAAAACATAAAAGATACACCATATTCACGTTCCATAGTGATACAAGCCTTGGCTAACTGTTCACCCTTGGTACATCTAGGATATTTCTGTTTACCACCTTGCCAGATAAATGCTCTAGGGTTCTTCCACCTAAATAGGTCATTGATACAAGTAACAGGCTTATTGTAAATAGTGCATTTTCGGTCACAAAAACCACCATTATCCTCAACAAGCACATACAGCTTAACACCTGTGTTTTGAGCCAAGATACATTCATCCCTAAACCTTGCATGGTCTTTAGTGCAAACATCCTGTATAAGTTCCTGTATGTCTTTCTTGGTGTCAACACATACGCTGTAAGTACCTATAAAGTCCATTTTCTTAATATCAACATTGCGTTCAGATTTACGTTTGATAACATCAGCAATCTTTTCATTAACAATAACATAATCGCCAATAGGAAGTGGGTATCTCTTGACTTCGATACCATTTAATCGCCAATAATCATTTTTGATTAAGTGTTTGGATTTTTGGTTACAAACATCTTCTATAAGTATCATAATACCCCCTATTTCCTATCATCTGACTTTTCAAGTGTTGCTATTTTCTGTTCAAGTGTTGCAACCCTGTTTTCAAGTTTTATAGCCATCTGGTCTAACAACTCAATGCTGTTAGCAGTAGCTTGAAACATCTTTTTTATTGTTATATCATCTAACTTATCAACCATAGGCTACCTCCTAATTAAATGGCACAATTTCATCTATGTTATCTGGAAGGTTCATAAAACTATCATTAGGTGCATCATTAGAATTACTTGTATTATCAGTTTTGCTACCACAAAACTCAATACTATCTGCCACTACATTCCAAGTATAAACCTTTTTGCCTTCCTTGTTGGTGTAATTGCCTGTATTGATATGACCGATAACAATAACATCACTTCCCTTGTGTAAATACTTTTCAAATAATTCAGCTACCTTACCAAACGCTGTTACAGGAATGAAATCTGCACCATCATCTTTCTTTTTTCTGTTTACAGCAATATTAACATTTGAAATAGCTAATGGATTTCCACCATTGCTGTATCTAATCTCTGGTTCTGCACATAAGCGACCTCTAATTGTTACGTTATTCATACTTATTTCTCCTTTTTTTCTACTCCAATTTCCTCAAAAAACTTATCCAGACTTGCTTCGTCCTTTGCATCGTTCAACTCACCTAATGTTATTATACATTTTCTGCAAAGGTTAATTGTTCTGCCATCATCCAACTGAAAACCTACCATGTTAGGTAAGCCATCAGAAGAAGTCGGCAAAGCATATCTCTTGCCACATCTTTTACATTTTGGTGTGAATGGTATTTTACCCATCTTATTCCTCCTTTAATGAATATATTTTATCTGGTATTATAATACCTTTTTTTAATCTGTTGCTTAAAACCTTTTTTGATATATTATATTTTTTTGCCCATTCAGATAAATTTTTGGTTTCACCATTTATTGTAAGAAATTTATTATTTCCAATATTAGATGGTGTTTCAAAAGCCTTTTTTATATCCCATTTTAAGTTATAAATTCTTCTAAAAAGTGTATGATAATTTATACCTAAATATTCTGCCCATTCTGGCAAAGATTTTAATTCACCATTATATTTTACCCATAAAGTGTTTTGCTTGTTTCTAGCCTGTTCTTGCTTTGTTAGCCACCTACAATTTGTAGGGCAATAATTTTTATTAACATCTATGCGGTCAATAGTCAAATCATCACGATAACCATGTGATAATGCCCATTCTCTAAAATTTTCATAATTGTTCCATTCATCACATAATTTTATACCTCTACCGCCATAATCTTTGTAACATTTTTCATGTGGATTGTTACATCTTCTTCTTATACCTTTCCAAATACTATGTATTCTTTCACCAGAATGATTATGTGTTATTAAATTTTTTCCTCTTAAACAACCACAACTTTTAACATCTCCTTTAACCAATGAAGTAGATGGAACAATACTCTCATTACCACATTCACACTTGCAAAGCCATGTTTTTCTGCCGAATTTATCAACACCATTTTCTGAAATAACTGTTAATAGATTAAATTTTTGACCGATAAGGTTTTTGTATTTATTATTTGCCATTTTACACTCCTTCCTAGAATGGAACAACAGATAAGTTTATTTCTATGCCTTTTTTAGCTATGTAACATGGGCATTTACAGACTTTCTTAACTCGTTCAATAAAATCCTCACTTTTAGCATTTTCTTGGCTTAAATGACATAATATGACGTTATCTAACTTACTGTCTTGACATTTTTCAAGGTATTTTACACAAGTTTCTATACTTTGATGCCCCTGTAATGTATGCTTGTAATTTGCTCTGGTTTTATCTACATAATCGTAACTATAATTGGCTTCTATAAGATAGTGATTTATGCCTTTGAAACGATATTTTATATACTCACTATCTGTCGAATACAGTAAAGTTCCTAAATCATTATGCTTGATATAAAAACCATAACATATAACATCATGTATATTTTCAAAAATATTAACCGAAAATGAGCTGTTTTCAATCCGTCTAGGACACGTTTTTGATACAAAAGGTCTGTATACAGGTATTCCCATTTTCTCAAAGTCTTTGCTATATCCGTCATGGTCTTTGTGACAATGTGTAACACAAACACCTACGATTTTCTTGATATTAAAATCAAGTGCTTTTTTGACTTCAATAACAGGAACACCTGCATCAAGTATCAAGGCTTCATTTTCATTTTCGAGAATGTAGCAATTACCACTACTACCACTACCTAATACCTTTAAGACCATCATACCTTTAATCAGCTTTCATAAAATCTGGAATGTCAACATCATTCATAACTTCGGCTTCAACCTTTTCAACCTTTGGTGTAGGCTCTGGCATGAAATCCTCACTTGCCATGTTCTGTTCTACATCATAGGAAACATCTTCCTGTATAACATCTACACCATTAAGAGCATTGTCAACCTCGTCACTAACACTAGCAATCATGCTGTCACCATAAGTATTTGAGATACGCTTACAAAGTCGGTTACAAACTGTCTTTTTGCTCATTTCCTCTCTGAACTTGGTGTGTGTGCTACTAGCATCTTCTTTAAGACCGCCCATTCTCTGGTTCCATGCTTTCTTTAACTGTGCGATTGTCATAATTTCGCAAAGTTTAGAACCATCTTCCATAATAGCAACTGCATAAGCACCTATGATGTTATCATTGTCAATGTTTTCAAAACTCTGCTCATGCTTGTCGATAACTGTAACAGCATCTTCCTTGTGATATTCAAATTTATCGCCTTTGTAAATAACCTCGGCATTGATAGATTTAAGACCGCATCTTCTAGCAAGTGCTATGTTACCAAAGTATGACTTTTGGAACTGACATTTTCCACCATAAGCTATGAAATAACCCTGCTTTCTGTTAGCGTTAAGACCAAGTGTTACCATATCCATAAGGCTATTAGCAATACTTACCTGTGAACAACTTTCAAGAATGTTCTTGCCATTCTTATCGTATGTTTCCTTCATAATCAGATAAGCACCTGTTAAAGCATTTGTAGGGTTATAGTCTTTAGGGAATGATAAACCATACTTAACCTTTTCTGATAACTGTGCTGATAGTCCATCAATAAATGCGTTATTGACTACCATACTTGCCTGTTCTCTACCTTTTTCTGCAATTTCTGTTTTCTTTTCAGCCATTTCTTTTACCTCCTATGACTTTGTAATTACATGATATTTAATGTAGTGTCCTATAAATCGGACTAAAACTCACTTACAACAAGTTCTTTTTCTTCTGAACAAGCCATGAATATAAACTGTGTATCAAGTTTCATTCTTTCCATAGTGTTTGCTGTAAGGTGTTCAGCTTCATCCAAGAATGTAGGATAAACCACGTTGTAATACTTCTGCAAACCTTTGATAATGTCGATTTCAGCAAGTGTACGAAGTGCTGTGTTACAATCCACAAATGCCTTACCATCAATAGTTGGAATACAAGCATCTTTAACCTCACCATTTTTCTGCACATCAAACAGCTTAAACTTAACCAACTTAAAGTGTGAATTAACGCTATCCTGTGCCATGTTATTCTTCTGCATCTGCACCTGTGATAACTGATTAAGGATTTTTTCAGCATTAGCCTTACTCTGTGCAAGGTCTATCTTCTTATCCTGTAATTCCTTAATCTGCTCGTCAATTCTAGCGTTAAGGTCAGTTTTAGCCATTTCCCTTGTGATTTCATCAAGTTTAGCCTGTATCTCTTTACGTTCAGCCTGTAAATCATCTGTAACAACATCATCCTTGTTAGGGATAGTTGCTTCAATTTCAGCTATTTCAGCCTTAATTGCCTTGATTTCGTCTATTTCTGGTAACTCAAAATCCTTAACACCATCAATGGTTGTCTGTAATTCCTCAATGCAACCCTGTAACTTTTCAATTTCCTTTTCCTTGGCTTCAATGGTTGATTTAAGTGCATTTATTGTGTTGTTGTTGTTTTCAATGTCAGCCTTGGCATTGTTACCTACATTGATGATAAAGTCAAGTGCTTTTTTGTGTTCTTCATCCCAAATCAGCTTGGCTTTCTCAATCTTATCCTCTGGATATTTTCTACCACAAGCAGGGCAATGTTCAGAACCATCATATACCTTTGCTTTCTCGGTGGTGTAATCGTTTCTAGCCTTATCAATGGTTTCCTTGCAAGACTTGTTATAGCGTTCTGCATCAGCTATCTTCTTGTTAGCAATTTCAACCTCATTCTTGGTAAGTTCTAACTCGTTTTCAAGGTTAGCTTTCTGTATCTTAAACTCGGTAAGTTTAGCATTGTGTTCAGCAACCATAGCTGAATTGATTTCATCTATCTTCTGCTTTAATTCAGCCACCTTTGCTTTTTTGCTACGGACTTCCTCAAATGCTTTCTCAACATTTTTCTGCTTATCCTCACAATCAGCAAGTTTTGATTTAAGGTTGTCACGTTCAGCAGTAAGTGCCTGTATATCAACCTCAATTTTAGCCTGTTCCTTTGCCACAATCTGTGCATCTATTATCTCACCATCCTTGCCATATTCTTCCTTGCATTTGCGAATAGTAGCGTTCTGCATGGCTTCGATTTCTTCTTTGGTGTAGTTTTCAAGAAGTTTAGCCACATCATCAGCACCTATCTTCTTGGCAATATCAAGGTCGGATATTTCATTAACCATACCAAACAGGATATTTCGTCTATCCTCTCTTATCTTCTTTTCGTTAATATCCTTAACGAATACATCTGGATGTGACAAGATAAGTAGCTTATCAAGGTCAATACCCTTGTCAGCAAGATATTCCCTTGCATCACGCTCTGTCTTTGGAACAGAATTGATTTCATAAGCATTGATAAGTGATACCTTGTCACCACTAACCTTTGCTTTCTGTGACTTGGTGTAAGTAAGTTCAGCACCATTTACATCAAACACAAGGCTAACACTAGGCACACTAGCATCTACATCAAGGTTAATTGGTCTAATGTTAGGGTTATCATTCAAAGCATAGTCCTTGTTGGTTAATGCCCAAAAATAAGCATCAGCAATAGTTGTCTTTCCAGAACCATTCTGACCTTTGATAGTTGTATAATCAAAGAAGTTGATAACCTTCTCTGTAATACCCTTAAACTGTTTTAGTTCCATTCTTTTTAGCTTCATAAATCTTCCTCTTTCTTTCTTTGTCATATTCACGTTTAACTTCCACGTTATCTTTCTGCCATTGGATTGCTCTAGCAACAAATTCTTTCTTATGCTTCTGATAATACAAGCGGTTGTATTCCCTACGCTTTTCTTTGTTATCAGCATAATACTTTTTTGCTCTGGCAATGTATTTTTCACGATTTCTGACATAATATTTTTGGTCTGTTGTCAGTTCGTCATAATTGCCAAGACCTGTATAACGTCCTTTTTTATCGTATTTTTCCATTTCCAAAATTTCTTTTGTACTCGCTATACAATCGTCATACACGCAATTTTCACAATCACCATTGCATTTCACTTTCCTACCTCCTTCCTATCCAATACTTTCAAAATGAAAACCTTTAACACTTTTGGCTTTGCCTTTTAAATAAACTGTTATGTTTGTATGACAACAACCTAATACCCTAGCACATTCAGATATGCTTGGATAAATAATACCTGTTTCAACCACTTTAACCTTTTTTGAAAATTTCTTTCCAAAAATTCCATATTTAACAGC